>Ga0194129_10004085_pt1 | contig 19740 bp, 17 predicted proteins | sample TA2KigCa35mmetaG_FD_150862 | JGI IMG/M metagenome (GOLD analysis project Ga0194129, IMG submission 150862) | Freshwater microbial communities from Lake Tanganyika, Tanzania - TA2015038 Kigoma Deep Cast 35m | ecosystem: Environmental > Aquatic > Freshwater > Lake | place: Tanzania: Lake...
CAATAATTTGTTCGAAAAAAAATTTGGTAACCTAATAAATTACAAAAATGAAGTAAATGCATTTTGTAACGATTGTGTTGAATTTAATAAAAAAGAAAAAAGTAAAAATACTTGTTTAGAAAAGTATGGTGTTGAATTTTCACTACAATCAACAGAAGTAAAAGATAAATCAAAAAATACATGTTTAGAAAAATATGGCGTTGAGTACTCCTCACAATCAAACGAAGTAAGAGAAAAAGTAATAAATACATGTATAGAAAAATATGGTTATGAAAGTTCTTTGCAACATCCTGAAGTTATAGAAAAGAGAATTAAAACTAATAAAATTAAATATGGTTGTGAAAATCCTATGCAAAATGAAGAAATTAAAATAAAAACAATGGAAACAAATTTATTAAAGTATGGTTATACCTGCCCAGCACTACATCCTGATGTAATTGCAAAAAGAGAGCAAACAAATCTTGAATTATATGGTGTAAAACATGTATTTTCAAGCGAACAAACTAAAGAAAAAATAAAACAATATAATTTAGAAAATTATGGAGTTGAATATTATTTACAATCAGAAGATAAGCAAGAAAAAAGTAAAAAAACTTGTTTTGAAAAATATGGTGTGGGTCATCATATGCAAAACCCAGAAATATCAGAGAAAGCATCAAAAAATGCATACCAAATGAAAAAATATACTCTACCATCTGGTAAAACAATAGATTATCAAGGATATGAAAATTATGCTTTAGATATTATAATAAAGGACAAAAAAATAAATGAAAATGATATAATAACAAAAAGAGCGGAAGTACCAAAGATATATTACAGTCATGAAGATAAAGATCGAATACATTTTGTTGATATTTACATAAAGTCAAAAAATAGATGCATTGAAGTTAAATCTACTTGGACATTTGAAAAAAACAAAGATAAAGTATTTGAAAAACAGAAAGCTGGTAAAAATGCTGGTTTCGAATATGAAATTTGGATTTTTGACAAACAAGGTGAGTTAGTTGATTTGTATGAATAAAATTTTTATATTTTTCTATTAATATCACAAATTAAAACAACTCTTATTTCATTTGTATCATTCCATGCTTGATGAGACATACAATCGTCGAAAATAAAAGGTTTACCAAGTTCGTAATTAATACTGGTATTATTAACTTTAAATCCAGTATTTCCTTTTGGAACTATGAGTGGTAATTGATATCTATAATATATATCATTATCATCAGAATGAACATCAGTTCGTTTATTTGGTTCTAAACAGGAAAACCCAGCATTAATGACACATGGTATTGATTTTAAAAGTTCAATAGTTTTAGGACATAAATTTTCACTGACTGGTTGTTTATTGAATAACAATCCAAACATTTTCCATTTTGGATTTTTTGTAATTTTATCAACTTTAGTTTCAGAATTTTTCATTTCTGATAATACATATTCCATATTTCCCTTTCTAAAGATATCTTTTCCATGTAGATCATCATAATTAGCCCATAGACCATTCTCTAAAATATAATTTAATTCTTCAAGTATTATTTTATAATTGTCATTTAATATATTTAATTCTGGATAATTATTCAAAGATATAAAATCTTCTTCAAAAATATAATTTTGTTCAATATTATTTTTTGATATTAATAATAATGATAAAGATAATGTCATAATAAAAATTATAAAATATAACATAGATTATAATTTTAATTTATATAAAAATTTTAATAATCACATTCTTGATAAGCAACTGGAAATGGTACAACATCTCTAATATTTCCATCCATCAAAGTACACATATTAACTAAACGATCAAATCCAAGACCAGCACCGCCGTGAGGAAAAGTTGAATTCTTTCTTAACTCTAAATACCAGTCTAACTTTGATTTATCCATACTTCGTTTATCCATAGCATCAATTAGTTTTTCATAATTTTCTTCACGAATCGAAGAGCCAATTAGTTCTCCAAGTTGTGGTAGGACTAAATCTACGGCTTCAACACATCTTGGATCACTTTTAGTTTCTTTCATGTAAAAACTTTTTAAATCTTTTGGATAGTTATAAATGAAAGTTGGTTTTTTATAAATTTCTTCACATATAAATCTTTCACAATATGAACCTAAATCATCACCCCATTTAGGAATGTCTTTAATTGTTATACCTTCTTTATTAAATTTTTTAAGAATTTGTTTTTTATTTTCTTCAACAAGTTCAATAGCTTTTGTATAGGTTATTCTTTCAAAATCGGAGCTAATAAAGCTATTAAGTTTATCAATTATGCCTTTAGAAATAAATTTATCAAGTTCTTTATATTCGTTCTCACAATCTTTAAGAGTTTTACCAATCACATATTTAATAAGACTTTCTGAAAAATTCATTAAATCATTAATATCAATAAATGCAATTTCCCACTCCAAGTGTGTAAAACATCCAAGATGCCTCTTTGTTCTACTTTTTTCTGCTCTAAAAGAAGGATTTAAGGTATAAACACGTGATAGACCAGCAGTAAGAGCTTCAAGTTGCAGTTGTGAGCTAACAGTTAAGAATGCTTGTTTACTGAAAAAATCATCTTTAAAAATATTATCTGTAATAATTTCCTGTTCTTTTGATTCTTGTAAAACTTTAAATTTTTCATCAAAATCTTCTTCTGATTCATGTTGCATTACTTCGCATAATTTTTTAGTTTGCTCAATAATTTTACTTTTAGTTTCGTTAAGATCCATTGATGTGATTGTAAAAACTTCTCCAGCACCTTCACAATCAGAAGTTGTAATAACATTTGGGTCAAGATTATAAAAGTTATTTAAATGAAAGAATTCATGAATATTTTTTAAAAGTGTAGAACGAATTTTATAAATATAGTTATAACTTCTAAAACGACTTCTAAGATGTTGATATCCTCTTAGCGTCTCAAGATTAACTGATTTAGATAATAAAATACTTTTTTTATCTTGAACTTCACCAATAATTTTAATATTAGAAGCAACTAGCTCAATCAATTGACCTTTTGCAGGTGATTTAACAACTTTACCAGAAACTTGAATACAAGCTCCACGAATATTTTCCAAATTATCAAAATCTGGAACTACTGCTTTACTAGCAAATACTTGTAGAGCTTCACTTGTTGAACCATCGGTTAAACTAATAAAAGCATTTTCTGTTTGAGACCTAAATTCTCTTACCCAACCCATTATAGAGACTTCTTTACAATAAGAAGCTAAACGCTCTTCTTCAATTACACCAAAAGTAGGTCCATCACAAAATTCTGTATAATCATCAATAATATTTTTAATTTGTGGCTTAAGACTAGTAATTGGTAGAATGCTCATAATAATAATATATAGGGTTTTCTTAATACTAATTATAATTAGTAAAGAAAATTCAATTTTTTGAAATATTATAAAAAATTGAAATTTTGTATATTTAAAATTAATTAAAATAATAATAAAAAAAGCTCTTATAATGGAAGACCTATATAATTTTTGGTATGATAATAGAAATCTTTGGTTCAATGCAACACCATCGGACGACATAAAAATAAGTGAATATTTTGCTAAGTTTTTTGATGAAAAAATCGATACTGATAAAATGCTAGAAAATAGAAAGAGAGCAGTTGGAACTATTATATTATACGATCAAATTTCAAGACATATCAGTAGAGCAAATGATAAAATAACTTTATTCAAAGAACCGATAGATAAATATAATTTTTCCAAAAAAACAAGTGAATTAGCAATTGAATATGCTGAAAAAGTTTATGCATATTATCGATATGCATTTTTTGCCGATGAATATGTTTTTGTGATGTTGCCACTAAGACATAGTTACGATTTTAATAAAATTAAATTTGCTATGTCAGAAACATGGTATAGAATTGAACATGAAAGAGAAAATACAGAAATTGAAAAATATAAAAAGTTTTTAAAAGCAACATATGAAAGAACAACTAAACAATCAGATGATAGCCAGGTAATTAAATTTTATTCTAAACAAGAAGAATGTAAAGATGTAAAAATAGATTTTAAAGAAATTTATGAAAAGTATAAAGATATTTTGGATAAATTTGAAAATCCTTTACTCGCTGAGGATATATTCCCAGAACAAATTTTAAAATATAAAGAAAATACAAAAAAAGATTTAACAAATAAATTTAAGGAAAGTTTAGATAGTCTTCCAAAAACTTCATATATTTTATCAATTAGTGGAGGTGTTGATTCAATGGTTTGTTCCTATGTTCTTAAAATATTAAATATTCCTTTCAAATGTGTTCATATAAATTATAATAATAGAACAGAAAGTGAATTAGAAGAAAAATTTGTAATTGATTGGTGTAAACTTAATAATATAGATTTATATGTAAGAAAAATAGATGAGATTAATCGTCCCCAATGCATGAAACACAATTTGAGGGATACATATGAGTCATACACAAGGGATGTCCGTTATGGAACTTATTTGAAAGTAGATAAAGATGCTTTTGTTATATTGGGACATAATGAAGATGATTGTTTTGAGAATATTTTAACAAATATATCTCATAAATCAAAATATGAAAATTTACATGGGATGGATTTAGTATCACCAATTACTCATTTATCACAAACAATTAATTTTGCTAGACCAATGTTAACTATACCAAAAAAAGAAATATACGAATATGCTAGTGTATTGAATATACCTTTTTTGTGGGATAGTACGCCAAAATGGTCACAAAGAGGTAAAATTAGAGATGTAGTTAGACCAACTTTAGAAAGTTGGGACACTGAAATGATACCAGGATTATTTCAAGTTTCAAAAATGTTAAGAGAAACAATGGAATTAGTGGATATTATGGTAAATTCATGGAAAGATAGAATTATAGACAATACACTAACTTGTAAAATAAACGAAATTCCAAGCAATAATATTTTTTGGAAAAAACTATTTGAAAAAATAGGAGTTAGAATTACAAATAGGTCTCTAGATGGATTTATGCTATTGATTAAGAAGATAAAAGACAATAAAATAAAAATAGATATTAATGCTTTTATTAATTATGAAATTAATAAAGGTTGTCAAATAAAATTGAAGAAAATAAAAGATGAAAAGGCGTTAGTTATAATTAATAAGAGAGAATAGTCATGTGTTTTTACCTATGCTTAAAAAAGGTATAAATTATATTATATAATTTTATAAATGGATTTTTTTTACAATAAAATATTATCAAAAATAATTTGGAATGTAGAAAATAATAAAGATAATTCTTCTCCAAAACAAAAACCAATAATTAATTATAGTATACAAGGTTTGTCTGAAACATCTTGTGAATATAGTGCTTATGATAGCGATAGTAATTATGAAGAATTAGGGAGTTCTATAAGTTCAATTAATTCAACAGAATCTGATGATGATTTAAATGAAGATAAAATTACAATAGAAAAAATAAATGACGAGATAAAAATATCAGAAATAACCAAAAATTCTAGTGATTTAAATGATAATGGTGAAGTTAACAAAATTTCAGATACAAAAGAAATAATAGCAGAAGATACATATTTAAAAATAACAGATGATGAATATGAAAGTTCAGAAGATGAAATTAATAATAAATTAACAATTGAATCAGTAATTGAAAAAAAATATTTAAATTCATTAAGTCTTAATAAAAAGAAATATTACGAAGAAATTAAAGAATTAAATTTATCTAATTTTAGAATTTTAGAAATTAATGTTATAAAAAATATACATTCAAATGTATCAAATGCATTATCAAATGGAGAAGTTTTATATAAAAAGGATGAAAATTACAATATAACAAAGTTATGTTCAAATAAAAATTGTAATAATAAATGTGATAATAAATTGTGTAGTAAAAGTGCTTTATATTATTCATTATGGAATAACATAAGAGGTATTAAGACTATTTATAATTTATTATTAAAATTAATAATAGGCTTTCCCAAATTTAGAAATAAATGTAAATGTTGTGAAGAAGAAATAATAAGAAAATATTTAGAACAATTAGAAAATAATTTTACAAATAATATTTTTAATTATCAAGAGACAGATAGTTTAAAATTAGAATTAAAAATTAATTATTTAATTAATAAATTTATGTCTGTAATTGGAATAATGGCATGTCAATGTAAATTCATTAATAAATACTATGAATTTTATCAAGACAATTATTTAAATTTTAGAAAGTCTATACAAATATACAAAAGAACAATAATGCATCTGATACCTTTATTAAAAACTTATTTTAAAATTAAAGAAAATTATGAAGAATTATATTTAGTAAAAGGAGATAGATGTATGCATGAAGATATAAGATATAATAATTTTTCATATTGTTTAAAGAAGGAATACAATACATTAAATGAAAAAAAAATAATAGAGATTATAAATAATTTAGATATAGTTAATAATTGGTTACTCGAAAGTTTTGAAATTAGCACATTATTATTTAATCAACAAAGTTTGGAAACATTTAGACATATACTTTATAAATATAAAAAGGAAATTAATATTGTAGAATTATTTAAAAAAATATATGATAAAAAAAATAATATGTTAAATATTAACTATAATGTCAATAAGACAAATTTAATAAATTCAATCTTATATACACAAAAAAATAATAAAAAATTTGAATATGATACTGCAAAAAAACTATTTAATTTAATAATACATCAACTACATAAAAAAATATCAATTAAAAATAAAGATCATCTAACTAAATTTAACGAAATTATGATACTTTATGTTTTAGAAAGTTATAACTATAATAATTTAAAATTAGGATTTGAATTTTTTAAAAATATAAAGGATTTAGATAGTAATTTTTTAAATATAAATAGAATAGGAGATACAAAATATCTTATTATAAATAAATTTCCAAATTCAATAAATAAAAATTCTACTTATGCTGAATTATTAAAATATATTTTTGATAGTTTTTTGAATAGTGCTATCAATTATCAAATAAAAAATTCTTATTTAAAAGTAATTAATAAAAATAAGACCAATATAATAAATTATGATTTTATAAATAAGTTGATTGATATAGAAGATGGGGAAAAAGTTATTTTAGATATGTATCAAATTAATAGAAATGATATTAATAATTATTTTTTAAATTTACCTGATTACGATAATATTAATTATATTAATAGTACAATTAAAAAATGTATCTTAAAAAAGAGAGTAAATATATTAAATTATTTTTTAAATGAAATAAAATGTAAGATTAAAGAAGATAAAATAAACCCGTATATAATATACTTTGCAAATATAGAGGATTATAAAAAAGAATACGAATATATTGATATATTAAATGTTATATCAAAATATAATTATGATATAAATAGTGAAATTTTATTAGAAAATAAAAATAAGAATAATTTTAATTTTTTGCATTTTTGTATTCAGAAAAAATTAAATAAATCAGGTAAAATACTATTGAAAAAAAATATAAATACAAAAGTTCTGTATGAAAATAGAAATTTTTTGTATTATTGTGTAGATAATAAAAATCAAATTTTATTTAATGAAATAATAAATTGTGATGGTGAATTAATAAATCAAACTTTTAACAACTTAAAAATACATACTTATTTATTTTCAAATAAGGAATTAGATGAAAATATATTAATGCGTTTTATGATAAAATTGTTAGAAAATGATAGGTTTGAAGTAAATTATTCTGATAAATACAACATACACATAGGGTTTCAAATTTTAGAAGCGAAAATATCAAAAAGAAATAAAGTATTGTTGTTTAAAATAATTTCCGAAAGAATACAACCATTATTTTTGAATAATAATATACCATTAATTCTTTATACTACAATAATAAATGAATATGAAATAACTTATATGTTACTAAATAAATTATTTGCAGATAAAATAATAAAAAAAATACCAATACAAAAAAAATATTTAGAATACGAATATACAAGTGATAAAATTAGTATCAATTTTATACCTATCGTATTAAAATATATTGCAGAACACTCAAATGAAAATGATATTATAATAAACGAGATTTATTTAGAAGTTGATTTATATGCTGAAAATATATTGATAATTATAATAGAAATGACTATTTTTATATTAAGACATAGTCTAGTTAAAAATCAATCAATAAAATTTAATAAATATGATGATAAAAAGATAATTTTAGAAAAACAAAATTATCGTGATATAGGTAATAACAACTATAATGCAGAAAATGGTTTTATAGAGCTATCATTAGATACTGACGATAATTTATCTTTAGAAAATGTAAATAAAAATATTTGGAAAAATCCAAATGTTAAAATAAATAAAAAAGATAATTGTGAAATAAAATTTAATTTTAAATCAGAGACAATTGAAGAAAATAATTCATCAGAAATAGAAGAAAGTAATGTTTGTTTTGAAAGTTTAAAATAAAAATAAATATAATATATTATTATAGATATTATATATTATATAAATGGAAATACACTATACATCAGTTAAAGGTCGTCGAGATGCAAATGAAGATAGACACACTATAATATTAAATATAAATAATACATCTGAAAAATTATGTGCAATAAATTTATTAGGAATATATGATGGTCATGGTGGAACAAAAGTAAGTGAATATCTTTCTGAAAATATACCTTCTTATTATTGTTTTCCACATTTTAAAACCCCATTTACAAAAGAATATCATATAGAAAAATTTGAAGAAATACAAAAAGACTTGTTAGATAAAAAAATAGGTTATTCAATGGGTTCAACATGTTTATTAAATATAATGTATAAATATAAGGATGAACTTCATATGAATATAGTAAATATAGGTGATTCCCGTTTAACAATAGTTTATAAAAATGGCAAATCAAAACAAATAACCACTGACCATAAACCAGATGATGAAAAGGAAACGCATAGAATAGAACAAATGGGAGGAGAAGTTTATTTAGATACAGAAGGAGTTTATAGAATAGGTGATTTATCTTTATCAAGAGCTTTTGGAGATGGTGATAATGCTCCTTATATTTCACAAAAACCAGATGTTTATTATAAAAAAGTATGTGATTTAACAAAATATATAGTTATGGGTTGTGATGGATTGTGGGATGTTGTTAAAAATGAAGAATTGTTTGAATTATTAGAAAATTTTAAAAAAGAAGGTTGTTCCGAAAATTTAGCATCTTGTATGGCAACAGAATGTTTAAAAAGAGGATGTACTGATAATATTTCAATTATTATAGCAGAAATATTATAAAAAAATTTATAAAATTAAAATTTTTATTCGTCAATATTCATGTCTTGTTCAATAATTTCTTCTTCAGTTATTTTTAATCGTTTTTCATTATTGATAATATCTATTTTTTGAACTTCAGCAATATCAATAGGTATCCATTTTCCTTTGTTAGAATTAAATTTACAACTCATTATTTTTTTATCCGAATTTAGAAAGAATAATTTACATTTGATAGATAATTCATATGTAGGTATATAAGCAATACCAATTTTTTTTTTGACATAATTGTCTGAAACATTAAATACACTATATAGTTTGTAAACATCAGAAGTTGCTGTTTTTTTCATTTCTATGTTAGCAACTATATCATCTATACATTCAGGATCAATTAGAACAAATTTAAATATTTTTTTGGAATCAGAACTTTCTAATAAAGATAAATTATCATCATTTTTTTCATCGGGTTTAATTTCAACATTTCCCAAAGTAAAATCATTTTTAATTTTATCATCTTGTTTATCAAAAAGATAAATTAATTTAGTTCCTGATACTTCTGGATAAAATGTTAATCCTTTAATATTATATTTTTTTATGTTAATATTTATATATTCATTAAATAAATCATTTGCTTGATTTATTTCAAAAGGTGTCGATAAATATAATTCGATATTTGTATTTGTTTTACTTTTATCAATATATTCTGATAACATAGTTTTGATAGTAAATAATTTTTTTTTATAATTCATAGATAATAAACTTTTACCACAAAAATTAAAAATATCATTTATCATAAATTGCATTTTATTAGATTTATTATCTCCATTACTAATTAATTTATTATCAGAATCAATTAAAATACCATCGATAATAGTACCTTCATAAATTTTTAAATCTACTGGTAATTTTATTTCAGTAAATCTAACAGATGATTTTTTAAGGGTATTTCTGTTGTAACTTATACTTCGTCTATCAACTAAATAACTATAAAAGGTGTTATCTTTTTTCATAAATATTAAAAATGAATTAATACCGCAAGTATTGCCAGATACATAATATTTTTTATTTTTTAATTCATAAACGTCACCAATATTTTTAATTAAAACATATTTGTGATCACCAACTTCTATTTTATTGTATAAATAATCTAAAACAATATTTTTAATATTAATATTCGTATCATCGTCTACTGTAGTATCTGATTTATTGTCATCATCTTTTTTATAATTATTATATTTGCTATAATGATTATTTAAATTTTTATAATAATTATTAGAATTATTTGAATTTTTTGAATTTTTATAATTATTGTATTTATGATTCATTTGATAATTTTATATATTATAGTATAGTTAAAATGTTATATTAATTTCAATTTTTCTTATACAAACCATTATATATACTAATACATTTTAGCACATTTTAAATTTTCAAAAATGTAAAAAGCTATAAAAAATTGAATTTTAAATTATAAACTATTAATTAAATTAATATACTATAATGTTTGTTGTTATAGATAATAAAACATACCACAAAAATACCAATAAATTATATTTAGCGAGAAAAAAATTAAAAGTTTTACCTTCAGAAATTGGAAATTTAATTAATTTACAAACATTTATTTTAGGAATGAATAAATTAACAGTTTTACCTTCAGAAATTGGAAATTTAATTAATTTAGAAACATTAAGTTTAAATATTAATCAATTAACCATTTTACCTTCAGAAATTGGAAATTTAATTAATTTACAAACATTTAATTTATTAATGAATCAATTAACCATTTTACCTTCAGAAATTGGAAATTTAATTAATTTACAAACATTTATTTTAGGAATGAATAAATTAACAGTTTTACCTTCAGAAATTGGAAATTTAATTAATTTACAAACATTAAGTTTAAATAATAATCAATTAACCATTTTACCTAAAGAAATTGGAAATTTAATTAATTTGGAAAATTTGAATTTAGAAAATAATCAATTAAAAGAAATACCTCCAGGAATTGGAAATTTAATTAATTTAGAAAAATTGAATTTAAGTAAAAATAACTTGATGACTTTACCTCCAGGAATTGGAAATTTAATTAATTTACAAACATTAGATTTAAGTAAAAATAACTTGATGACTTTACCTTCAGAAATTGGAAATTTAATTAAATTACAAACATTAAATTTAATTTATAATCAATTAACATCTATACCATTAAGTATATTAAATATTAAAGAAATATTAAATATTGATGAAACAAGTTATCTCATAAATAATCTTTCATTTGACACTGAAATTCTTATATTTAGTGATTTGCATACCGACTTAACAAATTTACCAATATCTTTGAAAAAAATATATTTCAAAAAGGAAATTAACATTAACAAATATAATATTAAACTTCCATTTGGTTGTGAAGTTATATATTATTGATATAAATATATATATAAATTTATACACTTGCATAATCACCACCATAATTACCTCCAAAATTTCCATTACCTTGGAAATCATTTATTTTTTTATCTGAAATACCAGTAATTTTACTGATATCACAAGCTTTTTTATACTCCATATAAGGATTACTCATTAAATTATCATATACTTGAGAAATAGTTTGTCCATATTGATTTAATCCACAAGTGGCACTATTTGTAACGTCTGATCTAATTTCAGCTAATTTATCAACTGATGTTTCTAAAACTCCGTTTTGATTTACATAATTATTGAAATTAGCAAAATTATTTACATTAGCAAATGATACTTTTTTCTTTTTTGTTAATTCTTTATCTTTTGCTTTTAAATCATTACTCAAATTTTGGAAATTTTCACGCATACCTGTTGGTTGTTGTGATAAAACTTGTGAATCCATAAAACTAGCACTTACATTATCAAAATCAGATACTTGATCTAAAATATTTTGTACTCCAACTGCTCTTGATAAAATAGGCACTTGTGTACAAGTGGAACAAGGACGAGCATTATTCTTTTCTAAAATTAATTGATTTAAAGAAACAAAGTCAGCACTATTGTTAAGTTCATTCATTGAACTATCACAAGCTTGTGAAGTACATTTGGTTGGACTCATTCCATTAGCATAACATCTTTTGGCACATCCGGTAAGATTTCCATTTCCATTAGCACAGCTGATTTGATGAGCATACATATTATAATATTTATTTTTATAATCTGATACCATTTGTTTATCAGCATCAGAAAGTGTAATTGACAAATTACAAGCAACATCATTGATATTTTTATTTGAATCAACTTGATTCATCAATGCTAATGTTCTATCATCAGCTGTTAATTCGTAAAAACTACCATTGTCGTTAGGAACTTGTTTATAGATATCATTAGGACGATAGTTTACAGCCATATATTGACTATCTTTGGCAAATTGAACAAGTGGATTAACTTCAGGTTGCATATGTCTAACTTCAGGTTGAAGTTCTCTATATTCTGGTTCGAATGGTTTAATTTCAGTAGGTTGAGGTGGCGGTACATTGGCAGCCATAGGAATAACTTTCGGTGTTTCTACACTGGATTTTTCCATTTCAGATAAATTTTGATGTGTAGCTATTGCTTGACGTCTAATTATTTCGTCAATATCATCAGAACTATCATTTTCTTGTCTTTGTCTCATCAAGGGTCTAGTTCTTCGCATTCTACGTTTTAATTCTGGTTTAGTTTCAGGGCGCATCTCATCATTTGAAAATCTTTCAGAGTTTCCTTTATTAGAAAAATAAACTAAAGCAACAATTACTCCAATAATAAGAATATAAACTATAATTTTTCCTTTAGATTTGTCAGTATTAGTTTTATCAATATCCATTATATATATTATATTTAATATTATTTTTTTGGTTTTATTATATAAAATTTATTATTGGTAAATTACAAAAAATATTGATAAACAAAATATTTTTATATAGTTATATAATATATTATGAATTACAATAATCTTATAATTATTCTTATCAGTTTGGTAGCACTTGTTTTTATTTATGAATATTTTTTTGGTAATGCTCCTAATCAAGGTGTTGTTATTTATGCAAGTTCTGAACAATCTAAAAATGAAACTAGTTCAGAAACCCAAAGAGGAGTAACAGGAGGATATCAACCAAGAGTTCCAGGACAACCACTAGTTCCAGGACAACCAAGAGTTCCAGGACAACCACTAGTTCCAGGACAACCACTAGTTCCAGGACAACCACTAGTTCCAGGACAACCACTAGTTCCAGGACAACCAGGAGTTCCAGGACAACCAGGAGTTCCAGGACAACCACTAGTTCCAGGACAACCACTAGTTCCAGGTCAACCATCAGTTCCAGGTCAACCATCAGTTCCAGGTCAACCAGGAACAACTGGAGGATCTCCTAATCAAATGGGTCCAACTGCAGGACAACAAAATCAAAAACCTTTACCAAATCCTCAAACAATTGCCAGAGAACAGCAAACAGAGCAATTATTGAATCAATTACAAAAAACTTTACCAAAAGGAATAAATTACGATAAGATTAAAGATTTTATTTTGCATGGATGCAAATGTGAAAATCCTGCATCAAATATAATTAGACATTATTTAATGCCTACATGTGAAGAATCTATAGTGCAACATTATATTGCTCCATCTTGTCAAGAAGAAGTAATGTATAAATATTTAAAACCAGCGTGTGAAGAACAAGAAACTATTTATAATTATTTAAAACCAAGTTGTGAAACTTGTGAAAGTATTACTGATATGGTTAAAACATTAGTTAGAAAAGGATGCAATGTAAATACAGTCGAACAAATTATAAAAACTGAAAAACAAACTAAAACAATGCCAATGAGTATAAACGGATTTTCCAATATAGAATTAAATGATGATGACCATGCATATTCAATTAATAATTATAATAATAATCCTACTTTATATCATTCAAAAGAAAGTATTAATGAAGGATTTAATAATTTTGATAATGAATATTCAAGTTATACTTCTGATAACAAAAAAGATATAAATTTAAAAAATTTTTTAAATGATAATTTTTTTTTTAATCCCAAATTGAGTTCACAACAAATTTCCAAAAAAAATAATGAAGATACAAATATTATAGAAAATTTTCAAATAGATGAACCAAAAAGTAATAGTTCGGCTGTACAAATTTTGGGATTACCGGCAATTAAATCGAATAAATTATATTATGGATTACCTTGTGAATATATAAAGGATGATTGTTTTTATAATGCATTAAAACAAGAAGGGTTTAAAATGACAGATGATGCCAAAGAAGCAAGTTTAGTAGTTCCATGTTCATATGAAAATACAGAAAATGAGATAGAGGAATTACAAAAAGTTTTAGTTGGAAATATATATGGTACAGCCATTAGAGTTTTTATGTTAAATAACACTGATTATATGGTTTCAAAAATAGCACTATGGAAATTTTTGAGAGATAGATATGGTAGAAAAATTGCTTCAACAATGATACCTGAAAGTGTTGATTTAACAGATAAAGATGAATTAGATGCATTCAAGAAAAATTTTGATAAAAATAAATTATATATTACTAAAAATAATAATCAAAGACAAGAAGGTTTAGAAATTCATAATAAATTAGAAACTATATTAAGTTCTACAAATAAATATATTTTGGTTCAGGAATTATTACAAGATCCTTATTTAATAAATGGAAGAAAAATTAATTTGAGAGTATATTGTTTACTAGTGAGAGATACTAATAATAATACTCTAGTTCAAGTATATCAAGATGGTTTTATGTATTACACTCCAGAATATTTTGAAAAAGGTAATCCATCATTTAAGAAGAATATTACTACAGGTTATATTGATAGAAAAGTATATGATGAAAATCCACTGACACATGAAGATTTTAAGAGATATTTAGATAATCCAAATAGAAAATTATCACCAGTCGAAGAATATTTTATTAAAACAAGACCAAATATGAAATTATCAACATATGTATTTACACAAATAAATCATTTACTAAAATTCATATTGGAAACATACATTACAACATTAGGAACTAAGACTTTGGGTGTAGGATTTCAATTATACGGGGCAGATATTGCAATAAATGAACATTTAAAACCAATGATTATGGAAATTAACAAAGGACCAGATTTGACAGCCAAAGATGGAAGAGATAGAACGTTAAAAGAAAATATGTGTAGAGATATATTAAAATCAGTAGGATTAGTGCAACCAAATGTAAATAATAAATTTTTAACTATAATGGAAGTAGTAAATATGAATAATCAATTAGTAGAGTTTGATAATTATTCAGAATAATAATTTTTTTTAAGATATTTATAAAAATATATTAAAATTTATTTGAAATAAGCATTGCAATGATTATTAGGTGTCAGAGCATAAATAATAGTTAAAATACTAAAAGCCATTACTAAAGTAATAAAAATACTATATATATTTTCATTCGGAACTCGTTTTACTTTTATCAGTGAAAAATTCATGTATATAATTATGTTCGAAATTATTTAATTTTTTATATATTAACAAACTTAATTTAATATTTTTTCTTAGGTTATCATTAAAAATAATCATCGATTGAAAAGAGTTAGTAGCTTGTTCGTCAAAAATAGGAGTATTAGTAGATTTTTTATCCATATATAATAAATTTATATTAAAAAAAATTTTAAATGTATTCTTTGGCGATTGTAGCCAAAAAACAATTTAATACTTAAATGTATTCTTTGGCGTATTTATAACAAACATTATTATTATCTATATAGACGTTAGTTTCATTAGGCATTTTAAGAATAACTTCTGGTTTTGGGGCAAAAATATACATTATACTTATTCCAATAATTATAGCAATGAAAAGCAAATCTAAATTAATTTTCATTATTTATATATATAATAGTTTGAAAAAAATATATTAAAGATAAATAATTTTATAAATTTTATAAATGACAATAAGTAAAAATACTTTTTTTCTAAACAATAATAAACAAATATATAAAATACCAGATGATATTGAATATTTGATTATTGATGGAATAATAACTAAAAATTTGGATAATTTACCAATTACTCTAAAAGGAATATATTTTACTAATTCTGCTTATAAATTTAGTATAAATAAAAGCACAGAAACTAACAATATAGTAAATATAAAAAATGGAGATGAAGGATTATTAGAGATTAGAAATGGTAATTATTTTGATTTTGTTAGTCCAACTTATCATAAAGATAGTTTGCCCGATGCATATATAAATGTATATTCTTTTAGTTTGTATCCAAAAATATTTCAATATATGTAAAAGTTCCATTTAATTGTAAGATTTATAACAATCAATTAAATGAAATAGAAAATTTTGATGGTTATGTATTAGTAGAATATTATTCTTGAAATGGCGATTCAATATACATACCTTTTACATAATTAGGACTTTTTTTGTCTTTAAAATTAATATTTCTATTTACATTATAATATCCATCACTAAAATCCATATCATTGGAATTAATTAAGGAATAATCAGAGAAATTTGATTGATTTTCATCTAGATAATTTCTATCTATAAACATTTGGTTATTATCATTATAGTAGTTATTATTGTAATAAATATTATCATTTGGTTCATTATTAAAATTTTTATTATTAATTAATTTAATATTTTTTTTTATTTTTTCATTATTGATATTAGAAAGTTCGTCTATTATATCCATAATAGATTGTTTTTCTAATTCTAATAGATGTTTTTGTCTTTCATTTTCTTTTTTTAATTTGAGTAACTTTTCTTTTTCTAATTTTTTCTTTATATATTTTTTTTTATTTTCTTCAATTTCATCAGTATCATCATCGTCATGATTATAATTTTCATATTGATAATTTTGATATTTATTATCATTTTGAATAGGAATGGTAGTTAATGAATAATAATTTTTATTAATATATTTAACAATTAAAAATATTACCAGACACATAATAATAAATAATAAAAGTATATTATGTTCAATATATTCTTTATAAAAATTAGAAAAAGAAAAAGAATTGTTAGGTAGTCCTCCATTTTGTGGAATATCTGGAACTTTAATTAAGTCATCAAAATAATTTTCTATTTTTTTGCTAATTAAAAGTGATTTTTGATTATTAACAACTTCAAAATTATTATTATTAAATTTTTCCAAGAAATTATTTTCAAATAAACTATTTTTTACGTTATAATTCATTCTTTAAATTATTAGAGATATAATAAATGATTAAAATATTTTATTTAAAAAATATATAATAAAAAAATTTATTATTTTATAATAAAGAGTTGAGGTTATATTTATAATAAATTATATATAATTATTATAAATCTTTATGTTTAGTTCAAATAAATTAAATGAGCAAATGATAATAACTCAAGAAAAATTAGGCAATGGTGCATTTGGAAGTGTTTATATGGCAAAAATGGATAATAAAGATGTAGCGGCAAAATGTGAAAAAAAGCATAAAAATGAGAATTTAACTTTATTGAGAGAATTTCAAATTGGAAGAAAAATTTTTATAATAAAAAAATATTTAAAACTTATTATAAATAAAACAGATGATAAAAAATATATAGAACAGAAAGAATCTTTGGAGGAAAATCCCACTATAAAAGTTTATAAATATATAACAGACAATAATTTATTATCTATACCAGAAGAATTTAATATGAATTTATTAATTAAAAACACTTGTGTACCAGAAAATTATTCATATATGGAATGTGATGATTATAATTTTCTTACTATGGAATTATGTGGAGACAATATTGAAAATGTGTTAGAAAAATATAAATTTACAGAACAAACAAAATATTGTATTGCATTTAGATTGCTACATATAATGTCTTGTATACATAGATGTGGAATAATACATAGAGATATAAAATTATCTAATTTTGTGTTTAATACGAAAATAGATAAATCTAAAGCACTATATCCAGTTTTAATAGATTTAGGTTTAGCAAAAGAATTTTATAGGTATGAAGGTGGTAAAGTTTTGCAAATGTCTCCATATACAATTAAAAGTATTACTGGAACTTTAAGATATATAAGTCTAAATATTCATGAATATAAAAATCCATCTATAGTAGATGATTTAATAAGTTTATGTTATGCATTGATTGTAATAATGACAGGAAAAAATCTTCCTTGGATAGGTCATAAAAAAGATTTAGATAAATTTGATGTGGATAAACATACAGAAGAAAATTGCAAATGTAATTTTCATAAAAATAAAAGTTTAGGAATAACCAAACAAAATAATACTATAGCAGAGGTAAAGTATCATACTCCATTAGAAGAATTAACTGGTGGAAAATATTATTTTTTGATTTGGTGGCTTAAATATTTATATTCATTAAAACCAAAACAATTGCCGAGTTATAATGTGATGTTGAAAAAATTAAAATCGGAAAATGCTGATTGTGATAAACTAAATATTGTATTTGAAAAAAAAAATTAAAAACCTCTTCTTAAAACACTTGGTTTTTTCTTAGGTTTTAAACTTATATAATCATCCGCAATTTTAACATTTGTATTTTTGTCATTTATTTGCATATCCAAATTATTTGAATCTTCTTTTGTTTCTTCTTTTATTTCTTCTTTTTGTAAATTATTAGACATTTCGTTATTTAATTCGGAATGTTTATTGATTAAATTTTCTTTTAATTTGAGTAATATATCAACACTACTTTTTTTATTTAATTTATTATTTAGTTCCTCAATTTGTTGTTGTAAATTTGAAATATAACTATCTTTTTCTAGCAAATTATTTTTTAATAATGTTAATTCACCAAGTAAAAAGTTATAGAGTTTGTCATGTGTATTTAATTCAATTTCTATTTTTTCTATGACAGGTGTTACAACCAATTTATTTTGATTTAAAATATTTACTAAAGATTGGTTTTGTTCAATGGTAATACTTGAATCACTAATAGAATTGATAACTATAGTTTCTTCAGTATTTAAACTAATATTTTCTTTTGGAGTGTTTTGATTGATTATAATATCTGAAATCATTTATATAGAAGTTTTAAATATAAAAAAAAATAAAAATAAACTTATAAAACTATAATAAATATAAAAAAATATAGATTTAATTTTTTTAATAAAATTATTAATTTAATAATTAATTATTGAAAAGTTTTTTTTGTATATATAATAATATATATAATGGCTTTATCCTTAGATTGGAAATGTGGTGTTACAAACGCTATCCTCACTGTTTTAATTTATCTTTTGTTATTAAAGTTAGTACCAAATTCTGGTTCTCCTTTAAATCAATCTCCTAACTGGTTTGAATCTCTCGAAATCTTATTATTACTCAGTGCTTTAGTTGCATTCAATGTAAATGGTATGTTGTTCTCTGCTTGCACAACTTCAAATGCAATGACTCTTTAAATAAAAACATTATTTAAATAACAAGATTCTTTAAATAAAAAGATTCTATTTTTAACATTTTAATTTATAAGATAATATTATAAATTAAGAAAATATATGAATAAGCAAAAAGATATAAATAAAAATAATATTT
>Ga0194129_10004087_pt1 | contig 19733 bp, 14 predicted proteins | sample TA2KigCa35mmetaG_FD_150862 | JGI IMG/M metagenome (GOLD analysis project Ga0194129, IMG submission 150862) | Freshwater microbial communities from Lake Tanganyika, Tanzania - TA2015038 Kigoma Deep Cast 35m | ecosystem: Environmental > Aquatic > Freshwater > Lake | place: Tanzania: Lake...
CAGATAATTGTTTTTCTTTCTCCATAATTATTTCATTAATTTCTTTTTGATTATTTTCTTTTTCAGAAGATAGGTTATCAATAATATTATTCATAGTAGATTTTAAATCTGGATTTTCAACATTAAATTTAGTTGCTTCAACACTATCAATTAAAGAATTTTGAGTTGAGTCATAATGTTCATTATCATTAGAATATATTGCCAAATGTTTAGACGATTCAGATTCTACAACAGATGTAATTTTTTTATTGTCTTCAGAAGATGATTCAGATTCTACATTAGTTGTAGTATTTTCATTTTCTTCAGAAATAGGTGTAATGTTTTTATTTTCTTTAGAATTATTATAGAAATTTTTTTGATTAATTTGAGGGATAAAATTATTATGTTGAATAGATTGAGAAACTAAATCTAAACTAATAATTTTTTCAGGTGATTTAGAAGGAATATTATTATTTTTAATACTTGGTGGAATAATTTCAACCGGTTTTTGTAAAGTTGGTTTAGATATAATTTCTTGTGGATTTACATTAGATTCACGAAGATTAGGTTCATTAAAAGTTATTTTTTTTTGGTTTATTTCAGTCTCTATTTTAATTACTTTACTTCTTAGATATTCAACTTCTCTATAAATGAAATAAACAACAAGTGTTAATCCTAATAAAATTAAAAATTTATAGTCAAAAAATTTCATATTATTATTTATAAAGATTCTTATTATTAAATAAACTCACTATGTTTCTAAATATTTTCTATCATTTATTAATGGATCATAAAAATATATCATTTTTAATATTATTAGTAATTTACATTTTTACCATTAAATTTTCCCAAAATAAAATAGAAAAATTTACTGATGTTGAAAGAAAAGAAATTAAAGAAAAAATAACCTTTGGTTTGAAAATAATAGATAAAATATTCAATAAATATAATATATATTATACGGCAGCATATGGAACATTATTAGGAGCAGTTAGACATTGGGATATGATACCATGGGATGATGATGCAGATTTGAATATTTGGAGAAAAGATTATCAAAAAATCATAAATTTAAAAAATGAATTAAAATCTCATGGATTATTTTTAGAAGCTGATGATAAATTAATAAAAATATATTTTGATAATAAAAATAAATTTCCATTTATTGATTTATTTATAAATGAATCTAAAAGTAGTAAATTAATTAGATGTTATGAACCATTTGAAGAAAAATGTGTAGAGTTAGATAGAATCAATGATTGGTGGTGGAAATGGATTGATTATCCGAGTGAATGGATAGAGAAAAGAAAAAGATTTAAATTTGGTTCAATTGAAATATGGGGTCCAGAAAAGCCAGAAAAAGTTTTAAAATTTTGGTATGGAAATGATTGTTTAACAAAATGCGAAACACCACAATTAGACCACATAACAGAAGAATATATAAAGGTAAATGAAATAAATTGTGGTAAATTATTACCCGCACAATTATAAAATATATTTAAAATATTTAGTTTTTTTTCTATTATTATTTAATGATATCTCCTAGTGATATACAAAATACTAAAGTCGATTTAACTCTTGTCTCAACTGTTCTATTAGTTTCTAACTTAGTATCAAATCAACTTGTCAAGTCAAAATTATTTGATGAATCATGGCAAAATGGTGCTGTTGCTACTTTATTAGGTTTTGCATTACATGGTTTACTTACTAATAAGTTAACTGTAATGACCAATAAATCTCTTTGCATTAAGAATAAGGCTGTTGCAGCATCTGTTGCTGACTTTTTTAAATTCGGAACTGTTTTTGTTGCCCAAAGAGCTATTGGTAACTATATTGAAAACAAACCAATTGTTTTTGATAAAACATGGGCCATGGGATCTGGTTTAGTAATTGCAGGTTATTCAGCTTTTAACATGATAGAACATATGGTACCAAGAGTAGACAAAAAATACCAACCATTAGTTAATGATTTAATTAAAGTATCAATGGGTGCCTTAACTGCTAACTATTTTATGGATGGAACTGTAACTAAAGGTCATTTGATGTCTTTAGCAGCAACTTTAGCTGGTTTCAGTGCATTCCATCTTTTTACCAAACAATTTGTTGTTCCAAAAGAAAAATTTTCAGAACAAGGTGGATACTCTGTATTACCAATTGAATACATGTCTGAATAAATTTTTTATAAAATTAATAATTTTATAAAAATATTTAATTATTATTTAAAACCTAGTTAGTATTAATTACTAAATGACAGGAGGTTTACTTCAAATTGTTACTTCTGGTAAACAAGATATTTATTTAACTATAAATCCAGAAATAACTTTTTTTAAGAAAATATTTAGAAGACATACAAATTTTTCATTAGAATTAATAGAATTTTTACCAGATCATCCACCAAATTATAATTCTTTGGTAACGTTTAATATTAATAAAGGAGATGCAATTCATAGATGTTATTTGGAAGTTGAATTAGATAAAATAATATTTAACGATAATCATATTACTAATGAAACATATATTACAAGAAAAAAATTAATAAAACAAAATTTAGAAAAATTACAAAACAAGTGGTTAGAAATATATAAAAATTTAAAAAATTATGTAGATATAGAAATAGTATTATACAGAAATTTAAAAAAACTTTTAGAATTAGATAATTTAAATATTAATTCTTTAAAAGATGAAGTTTCAAGATACAATTATAATAATAAAAAAGATAAGGATTTATATAAAAAAAAAGTCGATGAACCTGTATTTTTAAAGATAGATATATCAGGTTATATTAATTCTATAAATAAGTTAGTTACTAATAATTCTGAATATGATTCTAATAAATTTATAAATAAATCAGAAATATCAGATAGTTTAGATGAAAAATATAAATATATGATTGAATATTTAAAATACTATAATTATAATTATAATAAATATACTGATGAACTAAATAAAAAAAATCAAATTAATTTTAATTTTGTTGATTACTTAGGTCATAATTATTTTTTAGATTTCTTTTTAGAAATAGGAGGAATAGAAATACAAAAATATTCAAATGATGTATTACACATAAATCAAATGCATAAAATTAAACAAGATTATATGGATAATTATTTGGAAATGATAGGACATATTCCATCATTAAATGAATTTAATAACAAAGAAAAAGGTAATACTAAAATATTAGTTCCATTAAATTTTTGGTTTAATAAAGATACAGGATTATCTTTGCCATTAGTAGCATTACAATATTCTAACATAGTAATTGGAGCGAAAATTAATGATATAAAAAACATAATAGCTTTACAAAATTTTGAACAGATGTTTGAGGAAATAACAGTATTAACAATAGATAATGTAAATTCTGGATTTACAATAAATAAAAATCTTATACTTGATAATTATAAATTAAATTTAGATTTTAAGAGTATAACATATAAGTGTAAATTTATAAATGAAGAATTTTTAAAAATTAAATATCCAGAATTATCAGAAAATGATAGGTTAATAATTTTTCAAAATAATGGAACAAAATATACTACAAATCAAATTACCAAGATTTTAAATCCCTCTTTAGAAGAAATAGACATTCAAAATATGAATGGTTTAAATGGTAATGATGAGCAATATTTAATAAATAAAATTCAATGGATAGGATTTATGAATGATATTACAAATAATATTTATTCAAATATTGCATCAATAATTGGATCATATTATCCATATATAGATTTTAATCAATATTATAGTAAAATAACGGCATTTAATCCTAATCCAAAAATAAAATTAATTGCTGAAGTAATATTTTTAGATGATATTGAGAGAGAAAAATTTGCAGATTCAAAATTAGAATATGTAGTTGAAACAATTAATGAGGATATATTTGATATAAATAATAAAAATTTATTTGATTGTGAATTAAGTTTTGTAAAACCAATTAAAGAATTAATATGGTATATTCAACCACAATTATATTATGATAAAATATCCAGATATGGTCAGAATTTAGATTTATTATTTGATTATAAAAAATATTTTAAAAATAATCCAATATCTAACCAAAAATTAACATTTAATCAAATAGATCTATTATTAGACAAAGTAGATACGAATTATTATACATATTTAATGTCATATAAATTTTTGAATAATATACTTCCAGAAGGTTTATATTATTATTCTTTTTGTTTATATCCAGAAGAATCACAACCGTCAGGAGCATTTAATTTAAGAGAAATAAAAGGAAAACAATATAGAATAGAAATTAATACAAATTATATATCTGAATTAAATAATTTATTAAATAGTTTAAAAATAAATAATAGTAAAAAAAGTTTTTTTTTGAAATTTATAGCAAAAACATATAATTTTTTTACTATTGAAAAAGGAAATGGAAAATTAGTATTTGGTTATTAAAAACTAGTAAATAATTTTATATCATCTGCTTCTGTATCCGAATCAATACTAATTGAATTAATATTAATGATAAGTGGATTAAATAAATTATTTAATTGTAAATAAATTAAATTATATGAATCAAATAATTTTATTGTTTGATTTAATAATTCATTAAATTTATCATAAATAACAACTAAATATTTAATAATATTTTCATCAGTTAATTTAGTAAAATCACTCACTGTTAATAAAGGAATTGCTAAAGTTTGAAATAATTTTGAACCAAATAATTTTAAAATTTTAATTAATCTTTCAATTAAATCATTTATTATAATATCTTTATTTACATTTTTACTTTTTAATAGTGATCCAACTTTATAATGTAAGGGCATACCACCTTTAGAACAATCAAATAAACTCAAAAAATAAATTTTAATATTACTTAAAAAATCAATTTGTTGATTTAATGATAATTTCCAAAAATCTTTATTATTATATACATCATACCATTTTTTAAGTATGATTATTAATGATGTTTTTTTGTGCATCAATTTATAAAAATCATCTAAAACTGTCCATGATAAGAATTTATTGTTTAATTCATTAAAAAATATTTTTTTTAAATTATAATTAATAGCAACATTGGTATGATATTTTAAAAAAATTCTTAAAATAATACTTAAATTGATATCATCTATTTCATCAATATATGAAATTAATTTAAATAAAAATACTAGTGGATTATTAATTTGTCTCAAATCATCAATAGTTTTTTTAATATCAATATTTTTATTATCCATTAAAATAATAATGAAATTAATATAAGAGTTTAACGATAATTACTTTCTAAAAAGAGGATTTTTGAATCCACATTGACAATTTTGAGTAGAAAATCTCTCTTTGCATTTAGGACAATTTATTGATGTTATTGTTTTAATTATTTTTGGTTCTTCTTTTTTTATTACAGTTTTAGTTTCAGAACCCATCATATCTATAACTGATAAACAGGCATTGCAAATAATAGAACCATTTCTTAAATTAGCTACATTATTAGATGATTTACTATGTTCATCTGGTTTAATACAGATAATATTACAAACTGTACAATTCATTAAATTATAAAATAATTTATAAATTAATTATTATTCAAATTTTTAAACTTTTAACAATTTTTGCAGTTAATGACCATTCTTCTTTGTTAAGATCAGATTTAAAATCTCTTTTTAATAGTTCAACACCAGGTCTTGTCATTTTTGAAAAGTACATATCATTTTCATCCCAATGTTTTTGATAGACCAATTTATTTGGATTATCAAATTTAATACATATTTCATCATTCATTTTTCCTTCTGAAATTTCTTTATGATTTTTTTCCATTTTTATAATTTTTCCTAAAACACAAGGTTCTTTTTCATTAGAATGAGTACATATAATTTCAGTACCAATGCTTATTTTACCTCCTAATACTTTGAAACCACATAATATTTCTGTAGCCCCACCTCTCATGAAAACAAATTGTTTAAGTAATTTTAATTCAGCAGGTAATTGAACTTTACCTTCTTTAACATATTTATCTTTTCTTTTTAAAATTATTTTATTTTTCAAAGCATTAAAATCATCAACTAATTTATATATCACATCATTAAATATTAAAAATATATTTTTAGTTTTAGCATATTCTATTAATTTTTCTAATTTTTTTGCTTTTTTGATAGAATTAGTATAATAAATCATAATTCGATACTCGTCCAATTCTATATTTTCAAGAACAATATGAAATTCATCAATTGCTTTTTCATTTAGGGGACCGATAGATCCATTTGTTATTTTAATACTAGAAGATTTAAAAACTTCATATCCAGCTTCAAATTCATTTTCTGTTGATGTAAACATATAATGACCTAATTCATTTGATTTAATTTTATCTAAATAGCTTTTTTTAACTTCTTGTGATTTAAAACTAGAAACAAGTTGTTGATACTCTGTATTAGAATCATATGAATATAAAAATGAACCAGGTATAACATTTTCTAAATTAGGAGCGAAAATATAAACAGAATTAGCAGCTTCAATAATGTTTTGATTACTTCTGATATATTTACATTTAGAATCATCCCATTTTAATCCAATAATATTTCTGATAATACTTTGAATTGGTCCTGATTGTGAATTAAATACAACTGATTGAGATGTTTTTAGTATACCATTAGATAAAATAGCATTAATAGTCCATCCTAATTTTTGATCAAAAAATTTATCCATTATAAAAATTTTAGGTTTTGAATCTACAAAAGCTAATTTTTTATTCATAAAATTTTGAACTATAAATAATATAAAATTAATTAAATCATTAAAACCTTCACCGGTTATATTAGAAACAGGAATAATTGAATATGTTTTTCCAGGAGTTTTATTTTTAAAATAGAATTCTGAATTAACTTGTATTTTATCTAACTCATATTTTATTCCTTCAATTAATCCCATTAAAGCATTAGTTGTTTCTTGTGATTGTTCCTTAATAGAATTTTTAAGAATAGTAGTAGATGTAGATTGCCAATTATAAACTTTATCTAATTTTGTTAATATAATAATAAAAGGTATTTTATTCTCTTTTAATAATTTGATAGAATCAATAGTTTGATTTTCAATTCCGTTTTCAATATCAACAATAACAATACCCATATCACATATTTCAACTGCTGTTTTTCTAAAATTTACAAATTCTTCATGACCAGGTGTATCAATAAAAAGTATACCTGGTATTTTAATTTCCATTTGTTGAGGTTCTTCTCTTAATTCATTTTTTGAAACTAAAACTTGTTTCAAATCTACTAATTCTTCAGATAATTCTTTAATTTTTTTTATTGTTATAAAAATAGTATTAGCTTCTTGAGTAATTCCACCAGCTTCAGTACTTTCAAATGATTTCAATTTATTTAAGAAACTCGTTTTTCCAGAATCGACATGTCCGAAGATTCCACATATTGGTGCTCGTAATTGATCAGAATTAGATGTAGTCATTATAATTAGAATAGTGGTTGAAAATTTTTACATATTTCAGTTTTTTTATATATATAATAATATAGATAAATATGGAAAGTAAACAAATTTCTTTGCCAGAAAATATATATAATATATATAATTTTTATTCAAAAAAATATTTATCACAAGATGAAAATCCATTTAAAATTTGTAAACAAATTTATAATTTGGATTTATACTTGGCAAAAAATATAAATAATTTGAATTATTATTACATAGATTTTCCAATAAATAAAAATATTAATCCAAATTTTGTGATCAAGTATTTTAAAAATATTGATTATAGAAATGCATTTTCTCATGAATCTCTAAATTTTTATTTAATAAGTAAAATAAATGAAAATAGTTGGAGAGAAGATGAGATTTATAAGGGACATAAAACAAATTATCATGTATTAATGACAAATTTTAGCATTATTTTTTACAATGATGTAAATATTTTTAATACTAATGTCTCACAAGCAAAATATTATATGAGTTATAAAATATTTAGTAATCAAAATAATTATATTCTTAGATTTGAACTAGTTTTAAATAATATGGATTTGGATCAAGATATTGATATTCATGTTTATGTAAACATGATTTATAATTTACTTAAGACTATTCATAAAAAATTCAAAACTAATTTATCAATAATTGAAGAACCAGAACTAGAAGTTAAACAACCAAAAATAGAGATACCAGAAGTTATTAAACCATGGTGGGAAATATTTGCATGGTGTTCAAATAGTAGAAAAGAAAAACCTAGATATGTTGATGCAGAAACTCAAACAAGTAATAATTTAGAATGAATAAAAAATGAAAATTAATTATATAAACGTTTATTTAAATATAATTATTAATGGGTGTACCTGGATTTTTCTTATGGTTAATGAAAAATTACAAAAAACAAGGTTTTGTATTTTCAAAAGAAAGACTATCATTAGTTGACATAAATAAACTAAATAGTCAAGAACAAATAAATAAAGCACAAATAACAAATCAATATATTGAACCAATATTAAAAGAAGTTAATTCAATTGATTGGTTTTTAATTGATGCAAACTGTTTAATTCATCCGGTATGTTTCAAAGTTGTAGCTGAAAATCCAGATATTAAAGATAATTCTAAATTAGAAGCCAAAATGATGATAGCAGTTTTAAATTATTTAGATAAAATTATTCAATATGTTAATCCAAAAAAAGGAGTTTATTTGGCTATAGATGGTGTAGCACCAGTAGCTAAAATTAAACAACAAAGATCAAGAAGATTTAAATCAATTGCTGATAAATTTTTATGGGATAATATTAAGAAAAAACATTCTCAACCAATTAGTAATTATTGGAATAATAATGCTATTACTCCTGGAACAAGTTTTATGGTTAACTTACATAATCGAATTATTGAATGGTGTAAAAATAAAACCATTCAAATTATATATTCCAGCTGTTTTACACCTGCTGAAGGTGAGCATAAATTATTACAATTTATTAGATCAAATCAAAAACTAAATATTAATTATTCGTATGTTATTTATGGTTTAGATGCTGATTTAATTTTCTTAGCTTTATCAACAGAATCTAATTCAATCTATTTATTAAGAGAAGCAAATGAAATTAATAAAAATGAATCTAAAGAAGTTTTAAATTATGTAAGTATTAAAATTATGAAAGAATCAATAGTAAATACAATGACAAACTATGTTTTAGAATCATCAGAAAAAGAAACCTTATATGGGTGTGATAAAATGGATCCAATTAGATTGGTAAATGATTTTATTTTTATGTGTTATTTTTTAGGTAATGATTTTTTACCTCATATACCTTCATTAGATATTCATCGGGATGGTATAGAAAATTTAATAGTAGCTTGGGCGGAAACATTTAGAGAATTAGTGATTGAAAACAACAAATTAGTATATTTATTAAATGAAAAAAAAGATCTTCAAAGCAAAACTCTTAAAAAAGTTAATTCATATTTTATAAATAAATTTATTAATAAGTTAGCTTCATCAGAAGATAGTATTCTAAAAGATAATTTTGCAAAAGGACGTAAAAGAATGAAATGCGATGGAACACCATATGAACAAGAAGTATTTAAAATAGAAAATTTACAATTTAAAATAGAAGATCCAATAGGTTTAGGTTCGGATTCTCAAGACAAGTGGAGAGAAAGATATTATAATCATTATTGGGAAGTAAAACCAGAAGAACTTGAACAATTTAGTGAAAAATTAGTAACTAACTATTTAATTGGAATTAAATGGGTAACTCAATATTATTTTGATAAATGTCCATCCTGGGATTGGTATTATCCATTTGAACATCCTCCATTTATATCAGATATTGCTAAATATTTAAATAAAATAGATATAAATAAAATGAAATTCAATATGGGAAAACCATTAAAGCCATTTATGCAGTTGCTTTCAGTTTTACCACCTCAATCTAATTATTTATTACCTATAAGTTTAAGAAAATTAGTATTAAATCAAAATTCATCTATAGCATTTATGTATCCTACAGAATTTGAACAAGATTTTGTAAATAAAAAGAAATATTGGATGGCAATACCAAAATTACCACCTCTAGATTTTGATATGTTAAAGCATTCATATTTAAAATATGAAAATGAAATTAAAAAAGAGGATTTGGAAAGGAATGAGTATAAAAATCCATATGAATTTAATATAAAAAAATAGAAAACTATATAAAACATCATTAGGTTATGAATTTAAAAAAATATAATATAGATTAATTAATGGAAAAAAAAAATCAAAAATCTGATATTAAAACTGAAAATTTAGAATATAAAAACTTTAATTTAATTCCGGAAAGAATAAATACTATCCAAAATATGATTGGGAAAAATAGTATAGAATCAATCATTGATTTTAAAAATTCAACAGAATCATTTGAGTATCCTTCAAATACTGAAGACATAAGAGAATTACTACCAAAAAAATATATAGAATTTGGAAAAGCTATTAATGAATTGGGAGGTAAATTATTATATATAAAAAGTGGATCAACAGGACATACTTTCAAAGGAGTGCATCCTCCTCCAAATGAAGAAAATAAACAACCATATGCAGTTAAAATAGTTGCATATCCTAAAAAAGAAAACTATGGAGATATGTATAACATAAAAAGACCAGAAAATACAGAATTATTAATGATCAGATTATTATCATATTTTGTAATTAATAAACAGACTCCTCATGTAGTGTTACCTATAACAACTTTTAATACTAGTATTAAACCATTTTTAAGTTTAACAAAATCAAATATTGTCAATAATAAAAAATTTGAGCAGTTTGTTGAAAAATATGATAAAGGAGAATATTATCAAAATGTTTCTATTTTAGTTAGTGAATGGGCAAATGGTGGTGATTTATTAGATTATATTAGAAAAAATTATAAATCTATGAAGGTAAAACATTGGAGAACAATTTTCTATCAAATATTATCAGTTTTAGCAATAATTCAAACAAAATATCCATCATTTAGGCATAACGACATGAAAGCTAATAATATATTAATTCATAATATAGATGTTGATGAGAATAATAAAAAATATTTATATAAAATTAATAATCAAACTTATATTGTACCAAATATAGGATTTCAAATTAAATTATGGGATTTTGATTTTGCATGCATTCCAGGAATAGTTGATAATTCAAAAGTAGATGCAGAATGGACTGATAAAATCAATGTAAAACCGGAACAAAATAGGTATTACGATATTCATTACTTTTTGAACACTTTAACTAGAAAGGGTTTTTTCCCTGAATTTTGGACAGCAGACGAAATACCTGAAAAAGTGCGAGATTTTGTACAAAGAGTAATACCAGATAAATATCAAAATGGTAAATTAATTTCTGAAAGAGGTAGAATTCTAGTTAATGATGAATATTTAACTCCAGATGAAATTCTTAAAAACGATAAATTTTTTAAAATTATGAGAAAATAAATTTTATTATAAAATATATTTTGGCATAATTATGAGTATTCTTCTGAAGATATTTCATCAATAGTTGGAATTAAACTATTATCGGTATCGTTCATAAATCCTTCATTATTTGATTGGGGTTTAATGAATAATTCATCAAAATTTTCTCTAGGAACAAAATGATTATTGAATGATTCATTCATTTTAGTTGTAATTTTATTATTTTTTTGAATTGCCATTTGTTGATTTTTATTTGGTTTAATTGGTTTTTTAATTTGTTCTTGATTTCTCATTGGTGATAAATCAGATTCTAATTTATATGCACTAATCCATTTTTTTTCTTTATTAATTCCATTTGGATGATTTCTATTAGTAAGTCTGATATCTGTTATGGTAAAATATCCAGATTTAATGGATTTTTGGTTAAATTTATCATCCCTTAAAAATGATTCAATGTTTATTATTACTGACCCAATTGATTTACCTTGATATGAAACATCTGAAGTAAAATTAAATGCTTCTAACTCTTTACCCCTTGGATTTTCATAATAAACAATTTGATCCAATAATTTAATATTTAAAAATTTATAACCAGAACAATTAAATATACGTTCTAAATGATTTACAATATCTTTAACTAATTCATTAGATGCTTTAATTTTTTTACCTCTTGATGATGTTAACTCGTATATATTAACATTTGGAGTAACCATATTATTTATAAATCTATATAATCTGTAGGTTTCTTCATCTAAATTATCTATATCGTTTTGATTAATATATGCAAAATCTTTTTGAGATGCATATGGTACTTGTGGTACATTTGGATACACTCCTTTTTTATTATTATAGGTAGCTCCTATAAATTTTTCAGTTTTATCATTACAATTTGTAAGAAAACCTTTAATAGTATTTAATATTTGACCTTCCATCAAATGATTGATAATAAATATTATCATTACAAGAATTAATATTTTATTAATCATATTCATCAATATACTATATTTTTATTACTTAGATATTTATTTTTATGAATTAAATTTACACGTTTAAAAAATTACCGGGTGTTACCCGTTGTTAGTCTAGCAATAACTGGATTAGTTGCTGGTGGTGATGTAGCTCCAGGGGCGGATCCAGGTCTTTGGCCCATACTGGGTTGGCTTCCTGGGGTGGGTCCTTGGCCGGGTCTTGAGCCGCTTACTGTGCCGCTTCCTGGGGTGGGTCCTTGGCCGGGTCTTGAGCCGCTTACTGTGCCGCTTCCTGTGCCAGATTGTACTCTTCCTGCACCTAGGCCTGCAGGACCAGGTAAAGCCATTTTTTCTAATTTTTTCACTTGACGTTTATTAATCATATGCATAGTAATTAAGAAAGCAGCAGCAATCATAACTGCTAATTGAGGATCTTTATTTCCACGATAAATAATATAAGAAATCATTGCTAAACGGAAAATTGGATTATTGAATAATTTTTCAATAAACTTAGGTAATTTTGGTCGTGCTAATGCTGCATACATACCTAAAATTAAAGAAACAACAGGAAAAACATATTTATTTTCATGTACCCAGCCTAAATTATTGTTAACTAAAGAATCAAAAGAATTCATAATATATAAATTAAATTAGAAATAAATTATTTTATTTATATATTAAATATTTATTTTTTAGCCGATTTACCATCCCTTTGATCCTTGACTTCTGTTGAAGTACCAGATCTACTCATGCCAGCCTTTTTTTCTAATTTTTTCACTTGACGTTTATTAATCATATGCATAGTAATTAAGAAAGCAGCAGCAATCATAACTGCTAATTGAGGATCTTTATTTCCACGATAAATAATATAAGAAATCATTGCAAAACGGAAAATTGGATTATTAAATAATTTTTCAATAAACTTAGGTAATTTTGGTCGTGCTAATGCTGCATACATACCTAAAATTAAAGAAACAACAGGAAAAACATATTTATTTTTATGTACCCAGCCTAAATTATTGTTAACTAAAGAATCAAAAGAATTCATAATATATAAATTAAATTAGAAATAAATTAAATATTTTTAAATTATTCGTATCCATCTAATGCTTCTGCAGAGCCATCTATATCATCATCTTGTTCATAATCGTCTATATCTAAAGAATTTATAGCTTCTTGATCAGAATATTTTTCATCTTTTTTATTTGGATCATCTATTTCTTGTTGAGTTAATAATTCTTGATAATGTCCAACAACTTTTAATGTTTCATCAATATATGGAGTTTCATTAATTAATAAAAAGTCAAATTTTCTAACGTTATAATTTGAATATGGTCTATAATATAGATTAAATAGATATCTAATCATTTTTACAATAAGATGTGATAACTCAGCTTGTATTACAGGTTGTTTATTATAATCAAGTAATCTATTTAAATTAAATATTAAATAAAATATTAGTTTATTGTCTGAATTATTCAATGAATTGATAATGTTAACATCTAAATAATTTTTATTTAGTTTAACATTTATATTATCAGGAATGTTATAATTAATAGGTAATTTTAAATGAATATATTTATAATGCTTAAAAATATTATTATGATTTGATTCATCTTTCAAATTAAATTTTTTTAATTTTTTGGTAAATTCATTAATAATTTCTTTTTCATCATTGTTATAAATAGATGTAATTTGACCACTATTTCTAATATTGTGAATAATTGATTGTGAACGTAATATTATTTGTTTTAAATTATTTATTCTATTTCTAATAATATTTAATAAAACATCTTTACTTTCATTACCTAATTCTTTTGGTAAATTTTTTTGATAATCTTTATTAACATGATAAATATTATAATACTGATTTTCAAAACCCATATAAATTATACAATCTCTGATTGAAAGTTCAATTTTTAAAGATGAATTATTCCTATTTTTTTTAATATTTTTATTATCTTCACTATAACCTAAATATTGTAATGTTATAGAGTCATAATATACATAAACCTTATTTGCTTTATCTTTATAATATAATACATCTTTATTAAAAGAAGGATGTAATTGAGCTAATAATATTTTATCATCTGATGATAAAACAAATATTGGTTCTTTTGTAATGTTTCCAAAATAATCATGATCAATAATATAAACAGTTTCTTTTAAATAAATAGTGGTATCATTAATTTTAATCTTAGGACCTAATATTTTACTTAATCTATCAACAAATGAATAAATATAATTATCAAATTTATTATCAGTTTCTTTTTCAAAACGTTTTAATAATTTATTAATTATTTTTTTTGAATTTTCTTTTTCTTTTTGAATATCTTCATTGTATTTTCTAATATAATTAATTTGATTGATAGAGTTTTCAATTTGTTTTAAATCCAAATTTTTTTCTAATTGTTTTAATTCTTTATCTGATGGTTGCCAACTATTAATATTTTGTTTACATTTGTTACATACATTATTGCTATCTAATTCGTGTAATTCACCTGACAAACAATATTTTTTGGCAAATTTTTTATAATTTATTATTTTTACTTTATCAAAATATTCAAAGTTTGGTTTTTCACTAGATGATGTTTCCATATTTTTAATAATCTCATTATATGATTTAGAACATAGAGAACATATTAAATCTCCAGATTTCATATTCCATGAATGAAATTTTCCATCTGAGCAATTAGTTAAAATATCTATCTTATTGTAATCACTAGGTTGATGTACTTTTTCTAATTCACTAACTGTAAAATCACAAATTTCTTTTGATTTTTCTACAACTTTAAATTCAATATCTAAAGGAACCGATCCAATTTTTCTACTAAAGAAAGTAATTTTTTTACTAGTATCATCAAATTTAATATTTTTCATAGCATTTATTTCTACTCTTTTCAATAATTGTAAATCAGTAAAAGTATGATTTAATTTTACACTTATTCTATTATTTATAATTTCATATAAAAAATTTTTATTAGTTTCAAAATTAGCCTCAACAATACTATTAATTAAATCCATAACTGTATGAATAACAGTTTTTTGAATATTAATTAAATACAATTGTTTATCTTTTGCATCGGTAGAATTATCATTATATAACCATAATCTATTTGCAATAATCATACCTGATAAATAATATAAAATATATGAAAATAAAGGTAATTTATTTAATTCAATTTTTTCTTTTTGATTAATTCTAATAAAAACATCAGTAAAAAAGCTTGAACCTATTTTATTAAATAAAAAGTAATTATATCTTTTATCTTCTCTTAAACTTAATATTTGACCTGAATTTATTTCAATTAACATAATTAAAATTAAATAAGCCATAATATTATTATATTTAATTAACTTATAGTAATCTGTTTCTTGTGATGTTGTTAAAAAAATATCATCTTTTAATTCAAAAAAGAAAAGATTTGTTAATTCTTTATTAATACCATATTTTTTACTTGATTGTTCTATTCTATCTTTTGGTTGTTTTCTTAACCATTCAGTATGAACTAAAATTAAATCTATAATATCTTTAATAATCATTTTACGTCTTAATTTTATTATTGGTGTATTTCCAATATAAGCTAACATATCAATTGAATAGGCAAATTTTTCAATATTCTTTTCAATATTTCTGATAGTTCTTTTATATTTTGCATATTTAACTAATTCTTCTAAATTTTGATTTACAGCTAATGATGTTGTTAAAAATGTATCTAATTCTTCAATATATGTTCCTTCAACTACATATTTTTGAACTTGTGCTATTTCATTACATGATTTACATATAAATTCACCTCTTTCATTCTGTTTAACATATTGTTTAACAAAATCAAAAACAGCTTGGTTAAATTCGTCTGATTTTTTAGATATTTTCATAATATTTCGCCATTTAATATAGTGCTGGCAAATTGGAATATTTTTTTTAGACATTTCTAAAGATACATCTATAACTTCTTTACCTATTTCAATACTATTAGAAATATATTTTTTGCTATTAATGGTTGGTAGTTTAATTATTTTTTCTCTTTGTCCTGGAATTAAAGAATCAATATCATCGGGTTCAATTTTAAGTTCTGGTATTTTATTGAGGATAACTTTTTCAATAATTTCATTTTTAATAATTGGTGTCAAATTAAGATCAAAATAATTTTTACTATAACTTTTAATAATTTTATCAAATAATAAACTATTTAATTCTGTTTTTGTATTTATAAAACTTTCGAGTTTATTTTTAACCATAGTAATGTAGTAATTATATATTTCACCAATCATAATTTCAATATTACGTTTAACATCATTTAAACTGTAATTATTATATGATTCTAATTTAGGTTTATCTTTATTATTATCGAATAACCAATAATATAATTTTTTATTTGGTTCATTAAATGTCTTATTCATAATATTAGTAAATGCTATAAAACCATTTTGATCATTCGAAACTTTTCTAACATCCAATAAATCTTTAGCTTCAAAACAATCTAATTTAATTTTAGATGGATTCCATCCAATTCCAATAACATTCATATCAATATTATCATGACCAATTCTAAGTTCAATATTTTTTTTAATATCAGAACCTTTATAATGTAAATTTGTGGCTCTAATACCTTGTATAGTTTTAGATGGACGTATTTTAATTCCATCTTTTGAAAAGTTTTTAAAATTAACATAAGCATATTTACGTAAATTTTCTAAATCTACTAATAAATCGTAATCAGTTGCATTTTCTGATATTTGTAATTTTTGAATAATTTTTATTTCTTCATCATCATTATATAAAACAGCCATTTTTGGATCAAGTTGTTTAAAAAATAGTTTTTCAGTTTCTAATTTAATTTTAGGATTTTTTTCCATTATAGATGAATAGTAATTTCTAACATTATTCATTTTACTAATAATATATTTAATTTTAGTAGCATCTCTTTCTTTGATATTAGATGATTCTATTAATGATTCTGGATCATATTTTTCAGTGTCTTTATGATATCGTAAAAAATCTTCTGTAATAGGTATTATTATTTGATTTGTAAAAAGATAGTTTATAAAATCTTGGTTTTCTTTAATAATAAATTCTTTTGTATCTCTATTTTCTTCTAAATAATTATAAATTTCTTCTGCTAAACCTGTTTTTAATTGATCAATGTTTAAAAATTTTTGTATTATATTAAAATCTACTATTTTTTTTTCATTAGAAACAACGATTTCTATATATTTATATTCTGCATTATTTTTTTCTTCTTGATTTAATATTTGAATTATTTCAGATTTTTCTTCTTTAATATAAATTTGTTTAAAAATTAAAGCTTTAATAATATTATGAAAATTATCTTTTATTAAGAAATATTCAATAATGTAATCTTCTCCAAGATCATTAAATAATTTAATTGTTGATTCAAATTTTAAAGGATTATTTGATAAAACAATTTTTATTTTATCAATTGTTTTAAATTGTAATAATGATAAAAAGTTTTTAATATCAACAAAAAAAGTAATTATTTTTGAGTTATTTTCACTATTAAAAAAATTTGATATTTGAAATGTTGCATCCTTTTGGTATCTACTACTTTCAATAATATTAGTAATATATAAATCTCGTCCACTTTCATAGTTATAAGCAATTCCAAGATAAATATAAAATGCACAATATCTTTTAATAATATTTAAAATTATTTCATAATATGACTCATTTTTAATTATTTCAATTATATCTTTCTTAGATAGACTTTCAATAAATTTTTTAATTGAATTCATTATATCATTTTGATATTTTACAAAGTTAGAATCTAATTTTATTTTTTCAAATAACTTCTCACTAATTAAAAAATCATAAAATTTATTTAAAATACTATCAAATAAATCATCAACTTGATTAACATACATTAATATATATTAATATACAATGGATAAAAATTAATATATAAAAACACAAAATAAATGATTTAAATTTTTTTAAGATTTTAATTTCTAAATTAATATATATAAGTATGTCCAATATATTTTTAAAAAGTGATTTAGATGGTATATTTAACTCTACAACTGAATCTAATATCGCATTACCTAAATGGATTAATGTTGTTGATATTGCTGCTAACCAAACAAATAGTGCAACTTCATCTGCTTCTGTTCAATTAGGAGGAAAATTTTCAGCAACTTCTGATATTTCTTCTGTTAAAGATGTTAATAAACTTATTTCTATGTTAACTTCAGATTCTTCTTCTATCAAGTTAAATCAAGCTTCAGAAACTACTACAGCCAGTTTAGAAAATCAATTACGTGAAATTCTTGAGAAAGAAGGAGGTGGAAAGAATAGAAGGTCAAAATCCCAAAAAGGAGGTAATGATGATATACAAAATGTAAAAAATTTCTTTACAACTTTAAAAGCACAAGGAGTTAATGTTGATATTAAATTAAATAATAAAACAATGTCTGAATTTTTTGGAGGTGCTGAATCTACCACAACTGATATTCCAATACAAGGAATTTTTAATGGAAGTGAAACTTCTAGTTATATGCCAAATATGAAATCAGAAAGTGCAACTTCTAGTTATATGCCAAATATGAAATCAGAAAGTGCAACTTCTAGTTATATGCCAAATATGAAATCAGAAAGTGCAACTTCTAGTTATGTTCCTCAAAATATTTCAGTTAGTGAAACATCAAGTATTCAAAATAACTTAGTTGGTGGTGCAAAAAAAGGAAAGAAATCATCTAAAAAATCATCTAAAAAAATGGATGGTGGAGTAAATCCTGGATTTCAAGCTTTCTTAGACTTAAAAAAACATGTAGCTACCAAGTTAGGAATTAGCAATGGTCCCCAAGCTGCTAAAGTTGCTGGAGCTGTTCAAAAAGAAATGAAAGAAAAACATCCTGATTTAGATGCTGTTAAAATTGCTGAAGAAGGTCGTAAACACTTTGACAAAAATGTTGATCACTTTAAACAAATGTTAAATTAAAATTATTTAACTAATTTATTTTATAAATTATTAAGTTGATTTATAAAATATAAATTTATTATTAGTTAATAATTAGTGCTAGTTTAACAAGTTTTATATAATTAAATCAAGATTTAATAACATAGCAAAGTAAAGCATTAAGTAGGTGTTACAATTTAGTTTATTGGCAACTAAAAATTGAATTATAATTTAATTTATAAATTATTAATATAATTCAATGAGCAAAGTAAAAAATTTATTTAAATTCCAATTATTTTCAGATCTTCATTTAGAATTACGTAAAAATATTCCATATATTAAACCACTTACTGATTATTTATTTTTAGCTGGAGATATTGGAAATATATCAAAACCAAACTTAAAATTGTTTATTGATTATTGTTCAAAAAATTGGAAAAAAACTTTTTATGTTTTAGGAAATCATGAGTTTTATCATAATAACAAAACATATGACAAA
>Ga0194129_10004088_pt1 | contig 19731 bp, 13 predicted proteins | sample TA2KigCa35mmetaG_FD_150862 | JGI IMG/M metagenome (GOLD analysis project Ga0194129, IMG submission 150862) | Freshwater microbial communities from Lake Tanganyika, Tanzania - TA2015038 Kigoma Deep Cast 35m | ecosystem: Environmental > Aquatic > Freshwater > Lake | place: Tanzania: Lake...
CGCCCCGCCCATCGCACCACCGTCGTTGGGGGGCGGAACCCCCGGCGGAACCCCCGGCGAAACCCCCGTCATATCAAAAAACGGTGTTATCATATCCGCGGTTCCTTTGCTTATCGGCATATACTTGATGATATCATTCGCATGAAAGAACAATTGCCTAGAGTTTTCCGGATTGCGTCGTAAAAACAGAAAGAGTGAGAGACCGATGAACCCGAATGTCGCCATCTTAATCCACTTCTGGTTGCTTTGAAACATCTTCAACGGTTGACCATCATAATAAGTGTTCACGATAAGAACCGCCGTAATAATAAATACGATGTATTCGGTTTTTACCATTTCTGTTGCGGCTGCTGGTTTGTCGTTGGTTGTTTGATAAGTTATATATAGTCTCGAATATTTCACTACCGATTATGATAATAATACGCCGCATATCCCAAACCCGCCAACAATAACAAATACACGAGCTTCTCTCGATACTTCAGTTCTTCTAAGATTTGGATAGACCGCGGTCGATAATGTAAATAATATCTCTCGAGAGCATCATGTAGGCTCACTTCATCCTTCATCAAGAGAACATTATATCGATTGTGAATGAAATGAACCCAGCGAATAAATGAATCGCGACTGTCTAAATATGGCGTGACCGGATATTTCCCCAACATTCGGTCAAACTCAGACGCCATTTCGGGATCAGGTAGTAACATCGAGAAATTTTGGATGAAGTCGTAGTATTTTTTACGCGTGACATCATTCACATGATCGGGGTAATTTACTGCGGTCGTCATTAAAAGGAACCAGTAATGTGGTCCCCATACTTTCGCATCAAGCTTAAGCATCGTCTGCTTATAATGAAACGACATAAAAACAACCATAGAACTACGATAAGCGAAATTCAAAAGATGGAAGAAAATAGTGCCGCTGAAGAAGAACCGACTAAAATACCAACGGTGAATAATCCTAAATCCGCGTTAACGTATCTTGAAATCACCCAATTACGAAATCAACGAACGAAACATTCGAATGGAAGCGGTGGCGGCGGTGGTGGCGGCGGTGGTGGCGGCGGTGGTGGCGGCGGTGGCAGCGGCAGCGCATCAAGTAATCATAATACGTCACAGTCAGTAAACAACAGCGAAACAACCAAGTATTTCTGTAATAATTGTAACCGAACAAATCATGTATATAACAATTGTCGCGCACCGATTACAAGTATTGGGGTGATTGCGTTTCGTTGTGGTGAAACCGGACCAGAATTTCTCATGATTCGCCGCCGTGATTCCTTCGGGTTCGTCGATTTTGTCCGCGGCAAATATTCATTAAACGATGAAGCATATATACAACGGATTATCGATGAGATGACTGTGACTGAAAAGGCGAATTTATTGCGACTAACATTCGAACAGTTATGGCGATTATTATGGGGGGAATATACGCGAGGTAGTCAGTATAAAAATGAAGAGCATATTTCGTTTGAAAAATACCGGCAGGTTCTTGGAGGAATACGCACGAAAGATGGGCGTATAAAGACGCTTCATCAGTTTATTGACGAATCCACGACACGTTGGACCGAAACCGAATGGGGATTTCCAAAAGGCCGGCGAAATTATAACGAAAAGGACCTACCATGTGCTTTACGTGAATGTCTAGAAGAGACTGGTTATGATATCGGAACCGAAAATGTTATTCAGAATATTGCTCCATTTGAAGAAATATTTATGGGTTCAGACATGAAATGTTATAAACAGAAGTATTTTCTTGCGATGGTGGATTTAGATAAGAAACCGAAAAAGGCACATGACATTATGGAGGTTGGTCTCATGAAATGGATGTCGTTTGGCGAATGTATTCAAACGATACGACCTTACAATTTAGAAAAAATCGGGATCGTTCGTAAAATCAATAACATACTATCCCGCTACCAGATTTTTTAGTTCTTTTTATTTCGTGTAATTATATAAAGGGTCATTATAAATAATAGTTACGATACATAAGAAAGATATGGCCGAAGAACAAGAAAATATACCTATAGAAGTTACAATACAGCCGTCATCGAGTGGTCCATCGGTCGCGTCAGTTGCCGCGGCTGCGCTTGCGGTGATGCCAGAAGATGCGTCGTCGATTGCGGGAAGTAAAAAACCGCGCACGATACGTCCAAAATCGAAAGCCGCCGCCGCCGCCGCCGTAAATGCCGACCGTTCTGACCCGAAAACAGCGGTCGCAGCAATGAAGCGCGAACTTGAAGAAGGACGTAAACGCCTCAAACCAGAAGATATCGATAATCCATTTAGTAAGGAGTTCAACAAACTTCTTTTAAAAAAAGAATTACTTGAACGAGAGATGACAATTCATGATATTGGTATTTTGCCGGACGACGGTGACGGCGGCGAGAGCGACGGCGGCGAAGGAACACGGATCGCTGCGGCTGCTACGAATGGTCTTTACCCAACCCTAAATGACCCAAATTTTAATACTAAAATCGCATTACGCAAAGAGTTTTTTGATACCAAGATGGATGTAGATAATGCGAAGAATGTAGAAGAAGAGGCGGAGATTCTATGTAATGCGCAGATTGAACTTGCGCCGAACCAGCAATTTGTTCGTAATTTTCTTTCCGTAGAGACACCGTATAATAGTTTGTTATTATATCATGGACTTGGAACAGGGAAGACATGTTCTGCGATTAGTGTTGCGGAAGAGATGCGTGATTATATGAAACAAATGGGAATTACGCAACAAATTATGGTGATTGCGTCACCAAACGTTCAGGAAAATTTCCGGCTTCAGCTGTTTGATGAACGCGAGCTCCGAGAGATTGAGCCGGGTGTATGGAATATTCGTGCGTGCACTGGCAATAAATTTATCAAAGAGATAAACCCGATGAATATGAAAGGGCTGACACGTGACAAAATCATTAAACAAATACGACGGCTGATTTCATCGCACTATTTGTTTTTTGGTTATAATGAATTCGCGAATTATGCGCGCACACATGCGTCAAGTATTGGAATTTCGCAAGATGATGCTGTCATACAAGAAGTTCGTCGTAAAGCGCCTGCTGGAGCAAGTGTCGGTGTCGGTGTAGGTGCCGCCAAAAAAGGACGTAAGTCGGCTGCTGATGCCGCAAAGGCGGCCGAAATCGAGACACTTGCTATCGAAACACTTTCTGTCGCAAAGTTACGTAAATTATTCGCAAATACACTCATCATCATCGATGAAGTTCATAATATTCGTATTACAGACGATAATCGAGATAAACGCGTGGCGAAGATATTGTTCCAGATTGTTCAAAAAGTGAATAACGTGCGATTGCTTCTTCTCTCGGGAACACCAATGTATAACAGTTATAAAGAAATCGTGTGGCTGATTAACCTTATGAACCTAAATGACCGTCGGGCGACCATCGATATCGCGGATGTATTTGATGACCGCGGTAACTTTCGTATAGACTCGGATGGTCGAGAGATCGGTAAAGAGCTTCTTGTCCGTAAAGCAACCGGGTATGTATCGTTCGTTCGTGGTGAAAATCCATATACATTTCCTTATCGTGTGTATCCGAGAGAACATTCACCCGAATTCTCGCTGCTCGCACGAATCTCTGACGGCGTGGCTGGATATCCACGAACCCAGTTAAACGGACGTCATATCGAACAACCGATTGAACATATTGACGTATTTATGACACAAGCCGGCGATATACAAGAAGCCGCGTATCGTTTTATTATTAGCGACATGAAAGCGATGTATATTTATAAAAAAACGGCGATGGTTCGACGGAAGAAGGCTGCCGCGGCGGTGGCGGCGGTGTCATCAGCAGAAGAGGGCAAAGGCGATAGTAAAGGCAAAGGCAAAGGTAAAGGCAAAGGCAAAGGCGTTGCAGCGGCAGCGGCAGCGGCAGCAGAAGGAGGCGTTAGCGGCGTAATTGATGAAACAACCGTTGTCGAATCAGTCGATTTCCCATCATTCGAAAATATGGACACAATAGGTTATGCGGTGGTTCAAAAACCGTTGGAAGCGTTGAATATCGTCTATCCTCATCCGTCTCTCATCGAATATATGAATGACCCGAATGACGAATTTGATATTACGGCATGTATTGGTAAGGAAGGTCTGCGTCACATCATGTCATATGAAGAGGTAGGCAATCCTCCGATGAGGCTGAATTTCGAATATCGCCCTGAATTTATTCGGGCGTTTAAATTGCCTCGCGGCGAAACAACTACGAAAGCATCATCCCGTATCTTCGCACCAGAAAATATTGGGCGATATTCAGCGAAAATAAGACATATAACGAATAAAGTCATGATGAGTGATGGTATTATTCTCATTTATAGTCAATATATTGATGGTGGCGTTGTTCCCGTTGCTCTCGCATTAGAGGAACTCGGATTTTCGCGTTACAGCATTGCTGGAGGAAATTCGTCGCTTTTTCGAAGCAAACCTACACAGAATATCGATTCGATTACCATGCTTCCACAACGTCAACATCAGGCGCAATATCCTGACCGTCCATTTCGTCCGGCGCGTTATTCTGTTATCACAGGTGATCCTACGATTTCGCCGGACAATCTACATGAACTAAAAGCGTTGACGAGCGAAAATAATACATACGGCGAAAATGTCAAGGTTGTCATTATTTCGGTTGCCGGAAGTGAAGGCCTTGATTTTAAAAATATTCGCCAAGTCCATATTTTGGAACCGTGGTATAATATGAATCTGCTCGAACAAATTATAGGTCGTGCTATTCGTAACTGTAGTCATAAGCGTCTGCCTTTTTCACAGCGAAATGTTGAATTGTATTTATACGGAACATCGCTTTCAAATCCAGATATTGAGGCTATCGATCTTTATTTGTATCGTCTCTCGGAATTCAAATCAGTAAAGATCGGAGTTGTCTCTCGCGTTCTTAGAACATCTGCGGTAGATTGTCTATTGAATGTTCAACATAATACACAAACTGCCGCACAACTCAATCAGGTTGTTCAGCTAAATCTCTCATCACGCAAACAAATAAACTATCAAGTTGGCGCGAGACCTTATTCCGCATTATGTGATTACATGGAACGGTGTGAGTATGTTTGTAGGCCGACATTTTCGAATGGACGACCTATCCAAGAACAGCGCGATTTATATGGAATAGACAGCGACGGCGACAGCGACAGCGACAGCGACGGCGACGGCGACGATGAACACAGACGCGGCGAAGAAAGCGATGTTCGAATCGATACATTTAATGAAAAATTCATGTCGATGAATCTCGATAAAATTATTCATAAAATTCGTGAATTATACAAAGAATCATTTTTCTATAAGAAAACAGGTAGAAATGGAATCATCGCACACGTAAACGCGATACGACAATATCCCATCGCACAAATCAATTTAGCTCTCACACAGATGGTGTCTGATCCGAATGAATATGTAAATGATAAATATGGACGTCTTGGGCGTATCATAAATGTAGGGGATTACTATCTATTTCAGCCGATTGAAATAACCGATAAACGTATCAGTATTCATGAACGAAGCACACCAGTTCCATATAAGCATAGTGCCATAGAATATCCTCTTCCAGAAAATATAACAGAGGATTATTTGGGTATTCTTCAGAAACCCTTTTCGGGGTCGGCGGCATCGGCGGCCGTGTCAGTTCCAAATAAGAAAGTGGCTGAAGTAGTGAATGATAAATTAAAACCAGGTGCGACGACCGTAATATCGTCTCTTCCTCAGAGCGCAAGGGCAAATGTGTCGGCAGCAGAAGCAGACGCAGAAGCAGACGCAGAAGCAGACGCGCCATTAAGTAAAGAGGAAGAAATCATTACGATGTTGTCAAATACATTCGACACATGTAATACCGTATTTGATAAGCCTACGAAAGAACAGGACGAATGGTATTATTATTGTGGAAAGGTAATTCGTCAAATCTCTCAAACCGAAGAATTCCAAATATCCAAAGAAGAGCTTCAAGAGCTTGTCGTCGCAAATCTAATCGAGCATCTATCATTTGAAGAATCGATGACCTTGTTGAATTATCTATTTCGAAAGAATAATGAATCGATGGAGATTACAGCTGGCGGTGGCGCTGCCGGAAGTGGAAGTGGAAGTGGAGGAATACAACTGCTTACACCATTTGAACGTATGATACTACAATATTATTCTCAACAAGTAATACATCGACCATTAGTAGGAAGAAGAGCCGCCGCCGCCGCCGCTGCCACCGCTCCTGTGCCAGAAGATAAAGGAATGCTATTATTCAATAAGGAAAAACCAAAATTATTTGAACTTGTTGTATTGCGTTATGAAACGCACGAATGGGTAGCAGCTGAACCTGAAGATGAACAAGATTTCTATCTACTTTTAGTAAAAGTCCAAACGGAACAAATTCAAAAAATGAATATGGTGATTGGATTTATTTCATTATTTAAAATGTCATACATGGTATTTAAAGTCAAGGTAATGTCAAAGAAACGCGACAAAGGTGCTAGGTGTGATCAATCCGGTAAAACCGACGCAATATCAATTATCAATACGGTGTTGTCGTTGAATGCTGCGACACAAGGCGATGAATACAAACTTACCACCGAAAACACAAAACTCAGAACGCAAAAGGAATTATGTGTATTTCAGGAGTTTTTATTGAGGACGTTTGATAGAAAGGCGGTCAACGGGCGCAAATGGTTTTTTACACCATGCGAGGCTTTATTGTGCGATATTGAAGGTTTACATATAGAGAAATAAAGTATAGATATATATTAGGTGATATGGAACAAAAGACAGCAAAAGTTAATATTTCAAGATACGGTAATGTAAGTCAAGCGCCGATTACTGCATCGCCCAAATTAGGAATTTATACGACGATATTATTGACACGTAAATTGGAAGTTCCATTTCGTATTATTGGGCGTAACATAAAAGATACACTCGAGCATATTCTCTCGAAAATCGTAGAAGGAAAGTGTATGGCGGAAGGATTTATTCGCCCAGGGAGTGTGAAAATTCTCACGTATTCCAACGGGTATCTTCATGGAAAGAATGCGATATTTGAAGTGGTGTATGAATGCGAGGCGTGTTCGCTGGTTGAAGGAGTTGTGTTTTCATGCGTGATTAAAAATATTAGCTTGGCGGGTATTCGTGCGACACTCAACGAACCCAAGAGTCCGGTAGTCGTGTTTGTCGCACGCGATCATCATTATGACCGCGCTGATTTTACGCGTCTTCAAGAAGAAGAAGAGATACGCGTGAGAGTGATCGGTCAACGTTTTGAGATTGGTGATGATGCGATATCTGTAATTGCGGAGTTGGTTTAACTACATTCGTATAACCACTTATTTTATTGTAAATGGTTATATAAAGCGTGCGAGGTCGTATATATCACACACACACACAGACGAGCGTATATGGATCATATATTCACGTGTCTTCACTGTCAAGAGCCATTTGTCATCGCACATAACGACTTCAATTGTCGGATACTGCGCCATGGTGTATATAAACATACACTACAACCGATAGATCCTCATGCGAGTAAAGAAGTATGTGATAAACTCATAAATGATGGATTGATTTATGGATGTGGCAAACCATTACTGATAGTTGCGAATGCGAATGCGAATGCGAATGCGAGTGCGCGTGCGTATGAAATTGTGATATGTAACTACATCTGACTCCTATCGAAAACAAAAACGAAATAAAATTGATACAAATATAAACATAATTTTAGAATTCATATAGTCATCGTCATTCATACTATAATGGCGTCTCAAAACGTTATCGCGGAAAATACAAAACGACCACAAACAAAACTAATACGCCCAAAACCGAAAAAACCTGCGGTTGAACATAATACTACTACGGTAGTTGAAGAAACACCGTTGGAGGACGCATACTGCGATCCGGAATTGTTCGTGAAATGTCAAATACGACGAAAATTGTCGTTGCCATTTTATAAAATCACAAAAGATATCGTTCTCGCACAAATATTGAGAATTGAACTCGCGAAATTAGTAGAAGGACGGTGCTCGGTTGAAGGCTATATTTGTCCGAACTCTATCTCGATTTCGTCTTATTCGTGTGGAACACTCGCGGGGTCAAATATACAGTTCGACATTATAGCCGATTGCCTCATATGTCATCCTGATGAAAATACGGTGATCAAATGCGTCGCCAAAACGATAACACAAGCCGGAATTCGTGCTGGTGCGCGATTTTTACAAAAAGGTAATGTATCTCCAATTGAAGTATTTCTCTCGCGGGATATGCATGCTGCGTCCTCTTCGCGTGATTTGTTCTCGCGAATTGAGGAAAATGACGTTCTTACGGTGAAAATTATTGGGCGTAGATTTGTGCTTCATGATACACATGTGACAGTTATTGCGATGTTACATTATGAAAGAGTATAAAGTTTAGATCGTAGTCTATTGTATATGATGTCGTCTGGAACGAATAGTGCTGGTTCTTTTTATTCATCAAACAATACCGCGACCGCGACCGCAATCGCGAGTCTTACGGCGATGAACGAGATACAAACGATAGCTCAACATGTCGAGTCCAAAACGAATTATCTGATGTCGTTGAAAGAAGGTATTGAACATATGCCGGTTGTCCATCAGATTGAAGTGTTACGGATTCTGTATTCCAAAAACACGCAAATTAATGAAAATAAAAACGGTGTATTTGTCAATATTTCTAGATTGAACAACGAGTTAATACAGGAATTATATGATTATATGAAATATGTCATCAATCAAGAAAATCATCTTAATGAAATCGAACAACAGAAGCAAACGCTCACAAAGGAGTTTTTTGATAAATAAAACACATAAAGATAATACGATGATTTATATAGCCGCATAGGATGACAGGTATTGTTCCTTGTCTTTATAATGCTTACTCATTTACACAAGAAAATTTTGACAACGAAACTATTTTATGTTATTCGACGAACGAGCGTAATACTCCGTCTTCTTCTTTACCGTTATTACCGAAACCGATGTTTATAAAAAGGATGGACGACATTCCGGCGTCAGCGGCGTCGTCGGATTCAGAGTCGTCGTCGGAGTCGTCGTCAGCGTCGTCGGAGTCGTCAGCATCGTCGACTCGTAATAACGTCACAAAATTTCATCCGGATGATATAAGTCAATATGCTTATAATAAGATACGCACAGGTGAATCATCGAATACAGATTCATTATTATGGTGTTTGTATATTATGATGTATGGTGTTGAAAAATATGAAATGATTGAGAACCATTATACCGAGTCAAATCGCTTTAAGTTTGAGCTCGTCGAAATATTACGAGAAAATAAGACCATTCTAAAAGCAAATAAGGTGAAACTGAATTCGGTAGAAGATACGTTGGTTCATAAACCATTCATTACATTAGAAACACTTCATGCCGTTGTATTGTGTAAATCATTTTCTTTGTGTATTGTTCAAAATCGTAAATATTACGATAGCGGTAGCGGTAGCGGTAGCGGTAGCGTCTTCATCATCGAAAAGATAAAAGGGATATATGTTTTATATATCGCACCTACGCCTGTGATCGTTGATTATTTCACGTATGTGCGTGAGAATTATTGGCGAATGGAAAGTATTTCTGCGCCAATTCGCCCTATTTCGGCATACAAATTACAAGACTTAATCGATATTTCTGTAAAACTGAATTTGCCTACTGTGAATGTATTTCCAGATAATTTCGGTTCGAAAGGAACAGAAAAACGTAAAACGAAACAAGAATTATATGAATCGATTTGTCGATGTCTATAAAATTGAAGTATATATATATAAATATTATATCCTATTCATATATATAATGCGGAGAAATCGCGAAAGAGGTCTGTCGTCGATGGCGGCGTCAGCATCTGAGACTGCGTCGTCGAAACAATCCGCATTCTTACATATTGTAAAACATTATTTAGAAGGTATGACCGATATGACTGATGGTGTCCCAGAATTAGAAATACGTTTCGGAACACGTGGAAATCCGGCGACAACGCGAGACAACTTCGACAACGTTCTTCAAAAATTACTATCGGGTGGATTTTCGTTCATAAAAAAAAATGCGTATGCTTTGAAAATCCAGAATGAATTCATCGACCAGAAAACTGGACAAACCAAACTTTCTCTTATTCGCGCGGAAATACACGGTATCAACGAAATCCAGAATTATTGTAAGACAAACGTGCCGGATGAAAAATACAGTATATTTACTCAAAAGATGTATGCGAAGACGAGTGGGGGTGGAGGCGGCGAGGGCGAGGGCGAGGGCGAGGGCGGCGGCGGCGCGACAATCCACCCAGTTATATTCGACGACTTTAATTTCAAGGTAAGTTATCAACGTGAAAAGCGTATCGCAAATACATCGACGCTCGCAAGGTCGATTTTGAAAACATGGAACGACAACAAGAAGATATTTCGTTATATCAATCGTAGCACATTAAAACATCCTGATTTTCCGTTTCAAATCGATATGAGTGTTGTCAAGGAGTCACATAAAGACCAAACCGGTTATATTTCAGCGTCGACATTTGATGCCGCCAAAGTTCTTGAAAGTCCGATTCGGTATGAAATCGAAATTGAGGTCATCAACGATTTGGTCGGTCCAGGAACCGCGTTTAACCATCCGAATCATTTGTTGGATAATTTGCGCAAAATGATAAAAATTGTGATGTCAGGGCTACAAGGAACAAATTACCCTGTTTCATTATCCGATATGCGTGGTGTCCAGCGTCGATATTATGAGTTATTGTATCCTGATGAAAAACAAGGGCGCGACAGCGACAGCGACAGTGACAGCGACCGTGACCGCGACCGCGACCGTAAAGGTGGTGCTGGTAAAGACGACGAACGAGAACGCGAACGAGAACGCGACAACCTACTGCGACAGAAAGAACGTGAACGAGAACGCGAAACCGCTAGCGAAAGAAACGGAATACAACTTCGCCCAAAGCATTTTATTGGTCCATGTTCTTATACACTTCAAATCCAAAACATTCAACCGTTTGATCCTGACTCGAAGGTCCCAAATATTCGATTGAATTATTCTGTAACAGAAAAGGCAGATGGACAGAGAAAGCTTCTATTTGTCGCACCAAAAACCGGACATATTTATCTCATCGATACAAACATGAACTTCCAATTTACAGGCGCTGTTTCGCTGAATACAAAACTACATAATACCTTATTAGATGGTGAACATATTCTTCACAACAAAAACGGAGATTTCATCAACTTATTCCTTATATTTGATGTATATTTCGTTCACAAGGCAGATGTTAGGTCGCGTCTATTCTTTCCGATGAACGAAGACGAAGTTCTCACGAATTTTCGACTTCCATTAATGGAAAGTGTCGTAAAAAATCTTCAATTGAAATGTGTATCGGGTGGAGCAGATTCATTACCTCCGATTCGTATTGAGACCAAGAAGTTCGAAATCGCGTCGTCGTCAAAATCCATTTTCGATTGTTGTGCGTTGATATTACGCAAAGCAGCCGAACATCAATTCGAATATCATACGGATGGGCTTATCTTTACTCCGGTTGATTTTGGAGTGGGAAGCGTCGAGAGAAATGACACGATGTCAGCGGGCCCATTATATAAAACTACATGGGAATATTCATTCAAATGGAAACCTGCACACATGAATACAATCGACTTTCTAGTCACAACCAAGAAGGGTGAAGATAACGAGGATCTTGTAAGCAATATATTCAAAAGCGGCGTAGATATGTCGCGATGTGTTCAAGTTCAACAATATAAAACGTTGGTATTGCGTGTCGGTTACGATGAAAGAAAACACGGATATCTGAATCCATGTGTTTCGATGATTGAAGGTGCGGCGGGGGCAAACACGGGAACATCATCATCCACTCGCGGTGAATCTACCGACACATATAAACCAGCACCATTTTATCCGACATATCCTTATGATAATGATGCGCATATTTGCCATGTCATGTTACGTCCAGATGAAGCCGGAGTAAGTCAAATGATGACGCTTGAAAACGATATCATCCAAGATGAAACGATTGTCGAGTTTAGTTATGATTCTTCTTTGCCAGTAAATTGGCGATGGTCTGCTCTGAGAGTTCGACATGATAAAACGGCCGAATATCGCGCAGGAGGAAAGAATTATGGCAACGCGTATCACGTAGCGAATAACAACTGGCACTCTATCCATAATGCGATTACACCAGAGATGATGATGACCGGTGAAGGAATTCCGGATGATCTCACAAATGACGATATTTATTACAATAATGCCGAAACTTCAAACGGAGGGCGAGGAATTGATATTGGACGCGGGACAAAGGTTCGCACACTGACAAAAGGAATGCGCGATTTCCATAACTTGTTCGTAAAACGCAAGCTTATCATGAGTGTTGCTCGACCAGGACAAACCCTGATTGACCTCGCGGTTGGAAAGGGTGGTGATTTACCGAAATGGATTGCCGCAAAACTGGGATTTGTTTTCGGTATCGACTATTCAAAAGACAATCTGGAACATAAATTCGATGGTGTGTGTGCGCGATATCTCGATATCAAGAAACGAAAACACAATATTCCAGATGCGATATTCATTCACGGCGACAGCAGTAAAGAGATACAAAGTGGTCAGGCAGCAATTAGCGAACGTTATCGATTAATATCACGTGCTATTTTCGGTGAAGGCGCGAAAGATGCGAGTGTTTTGGGCCGAGGTGTGTATCCGCATTATGGTCGTGCTGCTGATGGGTTCGATATTTGTTCAGTTCAGTTTGCGATCCACTACTTCTTTGAAAACATTATGAAAGTTCACACCTTTCTTCAAAATGTGTCTGAATGCACGAAACTTGGCGGATATTTCATCGGGACGTGTTTTGACGGGGCGCGTATCTTTCATGCGTTATCACGTCTAGAAAGCGGCTCCGAATTAAGCGTATTGTCGTCATCGTCGTCGTCGTCGTCGTCGTCGTCGAGCTCAGATCCTCAGAAAATGTGGTCGGTTCGTAAGAAGTATCATCAGACTGAATTTGAACCGGATAGCAGTAGTATTGGATACGAAATTGAAGTGTATCAAGACTCTATCAATAAAGTGACACGTGAGTATCTCGTACATTTCGATTACTTGACACAGCTTCTTGAAAATTACGGATTTGACCTAGTTACACCAGAAGAAGCAGAAACAACGCTGATGTTTCGTATGCCGGATGGAACCGCCACTTTTGAAACGATGTATCATGAAATGGAACTTGAGTGTAAAAAGAAACAGCGTGAGACTGAAGGTGGCGGTGGCGGTGGCAGTGGCGGTGGCGAATGGGAACGTCACTGTCAACACGAATACGGTTCCGCGTTGTACATGTCAGCAGAAGAGAAGCAAATCTCATTCTATAATCGATATTTCATATTCCGAAAGAACCGAAATATTAACGCAAAGCAGTTGAAAAACAGCTTCTTAAGTTATGCTGGCCTACAAGAGGAACAGCATCATGCGTCTTCTTCTTCTTCTTCTTCAGAACACGATCTTACTGATGAAGCGATCGCACTTGAAAAGATTGCGAAGGCTTCACGTCCGATCGATGTTGCTTCTAAACCGGCAATTGCTGCGCATATTCTTGAAGAGCGTAAGGATGCCGCGGCCGTATCCGCAGTACTAGCGAGCGAATCTTCTTCTTCTTCTTCAACAACCGCAGCTGCGACATTAAAAAAAGCGAAACCCAGACTGAAAAAGGTTACGACCGTAAAAGGATCAACGGAGGCGGCATCGGCGTCAGCAGCGGCGGCGGAGGCGTCATCAGCGGCACCAATCGAACAATTAGAGAAAAAAATACAGAAACGCGCTACTACCAAAAAGGCAAAGGCGGCGGCGGCGGCGGAAGAAGCAGATACGACGACGACGACGACGACGACGACGACGACGACGACGACAACCGGAGCAGCAGCCGCACCCGCAGCCGCACCCGCAGCAGCTCCGAAACCCAAACGTCAAACCAAGAAGAAAACCAACTTATAAACATACGTATGAATATAATCGATCAATATGTTTAAAAAAAATCCAAAAAATTGTTTCAAACCATTATTATCATCATCAGGACAATCACCCCCCACACCAAATGATATAACAACCTCGCAGGCGCAGGACAAGACTCATTCTTCAACAACCATATCAAACGGACCGGTGATGACGTATTTCAACTATTTTTTATTACCACAAGTTGATCTACATGTATGTGAAAATGGGAGTTATAAACCACTCGAACTACAAATTAGATATAGTAGTGAACATAATGTGTATATATCATCCTCAATATACGCACATTTATGTGATATCAAACATCAGATCGAACAGTATCAAGACACATGGGATAACATAAAAAAGTTTACAAATCCCTATGAATATATACATTCGAATGTATCTGGTAATAAAACGAATATTAGTAAGTTACGTCCGTTATCACGGTCATTCTATAAAATGATCGAAATCATGAAAAATACGAATTTACTATCCCACTACAAACATACATATAGTACGAAACCTGATTCGAAAATGGGTATAAAAACGTTTCATTTGGCGGAAGGACCAGGTGGATTTATCGAAGCAATCGCGTATTTACGCGGTCTAGAATATCAAGGTCATATACACGACGAAAAAAATATCAACACGCATGTAGGCTGCGGCGACGTCTTCAATACATTACATGAAACATCTACGACACCGCAGATACATATCCTTAAACGTAATACAGATTTTCATGACGAATACATGAAAGAACAAGAATACTTGAAAGTATCGCGGCGTATATTTGACATTCAGAATGAAACGAACGGAACTGTGGAATCGGGGAATGGAGGCGGAGGAGGAGGAGGATCGATGACATACGGCAACGATCGTTATTATGGGATGACATTAGTGAATGATGATCCGATTTGCCCAGGATGGAAAAAAACACGCACATTTCTTGAAGCACATCCAAATGTGATGATTGAAAACGGCGCAGATAAAACCGGAAACTTAATATCGTTAGATAATTTTCTTTATTGTGCTGAAAAATATAAAAACATGATGGATATTGTGACCGCAGACGGGGGATTCGATTTTTCGGTTGATTTTAATCAGCAAGAAAATATAGCAACACGGTTGATATTATGTGAAGTATTTTATGCGCTTGCGATTCAAAAACAAGGGGGGTCATTTATATTGAAGATTTTCGACGTATTTCATAAATCAACCGTTGATATATTATACTTACTAAGTTACTATTATAAAAATGTGTCGATTATGAAACCATATACAAGTCGTGTGGCGAATTCTGAAAAATATATCATTTGCCAAGATTTCAAGGTGACGGATTCTAGCGCGATTATTGAACAATTTGCTATCATATTTCCTTCATTAGTAAATGATGGAATCGCGGCTTCTTTTCTTCCATTCGATCACGATCTTTATTTTCTGAATCGTATTGAAGAGATGAACGCGATTGTGAGTTTTCAGCAAATCGAGAATATTACATCTACCCTTTCCATCATAACAAATCATAGAAACGCAGAGAAATTGGAACAATATAAACGGACGAATGTAAACAAGTGTATCGCTTGGTGTGAAAAATACGATATACCTTACAACACACATCATGCCTGTTTCCAATCTACGAATATTTTCCTTCATAAATCGATACCCCAATCGGGCAACAGCACAAATGCACGATTACAAACGCAGTTGGGCGTAAGTGTAGGAACGGCGTAGAGATAAAAAACAGTCTAAATATATATCCAAATGTATGGTAGTAATATACTACGAATGCAGAGCACATTACAATTCATCGCAGGTCAATTGAAGAAGCCGCGCGAACGTTTCGAGACGATATTAGAGCCACTCCAAGCACTTCTTCAGATCGGGTTTCTCGCATATTATCCGATTGGAAGTAAATTGGCGATACATAATAATATACTTACGGTTCAGGCGCCGGGTTATACGCAGAATGTGCGGCGTTGGTATAATAACGATAAGAAAGAAGACGTGTTTTATTTGTATAATGTATTCTCTCGATTCAACAAATTCTATAAGACGGTGCTTGCTACTAGCGGCGCGGGGGCGGGCGAAAACGCGGCATTATTCTCACTACTGAATGAACTCGCAAAAACTGGAATTAATAATTTAACACGGACTTATAACCAAACCGATAAAATCCATATTCTACATACGCTTCAAATGTATAAGGGGATGCTGGATAATCCGGAATTGGTGCGGCGTATCGCAAATCGCCATGACCATGACAATTACCATGACCATGACCATGACCATGACCATGACAATAACCATGACGACGTCGCAGCCGCCGCCGCCGCCGAGTGTCAATTGCCTTCTAGAATAAAAAGCCCGTCGTCTTCGCCTCCTTTGCGCCCGATGACCACACTCGGCTCGAGCAATTCAAATGTCCCGATTGACAGCTTAGCGGATACAAATATCGACCTGATATTCATCAAAATCACCGACCTTTATTCACAGGAGGATTACACGATTATTTACCATACGCTCGTGAAAATTCAGAATGACCCACAGTATTATTTGAATTACGTGGAAGGGTTGAATAAAATTCTGGAACCGGTGAATATTCGCATCAAAAAATGGATTGATGACAATATTGTGTTTTAATGCTTGCGGCGTGAAATACGAGATTTGCGTCGCTTTTTTGTGATATTTTTTCGTTTTTTTCTTTTTACCAACGATGATGATTTGCCACCTGTTGATGGACAGGATTCGAGTCTAGTAAAATTATACCTTTTCATATCATCATCGAGTAATACAATATATCCTCTTGATACATCATCATTCTTTGCGTTTTCAGGGGAGCCATGTATCGCTGGCTCGTATTTTGCCTGATATCTACTCAATATATCGTTGGATTGTACTTGATACCAATAACCGAGTTCTTTAGTGACGGGGTCTATTCCTGAATAAATCAATTCTGATTTAACTAATTCACACATATTGATAACTGATTGAGGGTGCGTTTTTTGGTTTCGTGTTCTCAAATGTATATCGAGAACACTAGGATAATTTCTAAATGCTATGTTATCTTCGTGTCCTGTCGGAATTCGCGGTAAAGAATCTCTTGTAATTACGAAAACGACACTACTTTCTAGTGGTTTCGGTTCAATCGGATTTATTTTTGCGAATATATGCTTATAAGGAAATTTAAGTAATCCCTCATCCAAGCGTATACGACTTTTTGTCGCTATTTGACGAATAACATCTTCCATTCGATTTATATTATAATGAAATAAAATAGAATGAAATGGAATATAAAATGAAACTCACTCCATCTCCAACTTCACCCAACACTGCTTATACGTAGCATTGCTGAGTTCACCCTTGATTTTACGAGAGAATTCTGGAAATGCGATTTTGATTTTCGCATCTTCGCCTGTTTTGACGAACTGATTGAGTTGTTTGTATAACTCACGAATCGCCGGATACGAAATATTCATCTGTAGTTCGGTGAGTTTATCGATGATTGGCCGCACCTGTTGGCGGCGTTGTTCGACGGTGCGTTCGGTGCTGGCGGTGGCGGTGGCAGCAGCGGCGGCGGCGGCATTTTGTTGTTTTTTTTTCATGTTTCGTTTCCAGTGCTTACCTTTTCCGTAACGCGTATTATCGGCAGGTGTGTCTGTAGTAGTTGGTGGTGTGGTATCGTCTTCGAAAGCAGCAGCCTCGATGTGAATATCCGTCATATCTTCCGGTATTAAAACGGATTCAGTTCGCAATTTATCTTCAAACGACTTCGGCGCATGAAGCGTCGGTGGAGGTGTGAGCATAGGTAATAACAACGGCGATGACGACGACGAACTCACGTCTTCGACAATAGCGGCTCTCGTTTCCATCGATATGTTTGCTCCCATTTATTACAATACCATACAATATATTTTTATACCTATTTGACAATTTTATTCATAAAATGTTCATTCCCGAACGCCTAAAATACCACGTCAAAATCGTCATTATACATCTTATCGCTTTTCTTGATTCCGATGACATCACGAAAGGTCTTACTTCTCATGAGTGGAACATTCGTTCGTATTTTCAGGTTCAAATGCGGATTTGTGAGGACTTGGACAAGAATCTCTCGGAAGTTCGCATACTGACGATTCTGAATCGCATAATACGTGTAGAAATTCAAGAAAGAGCTCTCTCGAACATGTTCGTCTCTCGTGATATCGCTCACGTCATCATATACATGCCGATGATACTTGTTAAGCGCATCCTCGCACACAGCGATACCTGTTACATCCGCTAGATTTTCAGATAACGAAAGATTTCCATCGATTACAAATCCATCCTTCCGAGAGATTTCTTCATACTGACGACGGATTGCGGCGATTTTGCGTTCGTATGTCGCGGTATCGTCTTTCGACCACCAGTTTTTAATGACACCTTTATGATTGTAGGTTCGCGAATTCACATGAAGTGCGTGAGAGATTTCATGACCGAATGTAAAACCCACCGATGCGAGGTCGTATTCATACCCGCGGCCAAACTGAACATTCATGCTATGCATATACGCAGTCGGAATATAAATACTATTCGAGTTCGGTGTGTAATACGCATTCACAATGAAAGATTGAACTCCAACGAATTTCATCGTTCCCCAGTTCATGATATCAAGGTCTTCCGATGATAGTTTCGATGTGCTAGTGTTGACGTGAGAACATAATAGGTGATGTTTCGCGATATATTCCGTTCGCTGGATGCTGCGTTTAAGCAGATTGCCCCATGCGTCTTTCGGGTCATATTTTATGTTTGTAGGATCCGGTGCCGAGAGATTGGCCTCGCCGATACGAAGCCGGATTGTATTCAGTTTCTTCATCGCACCTTTCTTCGTAGTTGCCGACATCCATGTATTCCGCATGATACGTTCCTTATAACAATCCAACATCGTATTTCCAATCTCTCGAACTTTCGAAATCATTTCTTCGTTTTTATATCGGAGCGTGAATTCTTCGGTCATCGTCTTCGGGAACGCGTAGGCCAATCCAATAATCGGGAAATATTCTCTCGGAAAGTGTGTATCCTTTCCACGAATGAGTGTATCGTTGAAATCGAGGTAAATCTCTCGCCACTTGTCGTGAAAACAGATGAGTTGGCGTAAATACATGAAATACCAGTAACTCTTCCATGCGTCGGATGCCCATTCCTTTTTAAGAAGTTCCATGACGGACGAGAGATAGCCGACCTGATTCACGATAAAGTAGGGTGGAATATTCGACGGCGACGTTTCGCTGTATCCAATCCATTTCGCCATCTCTTGCCAATCGATACCGACGAGAGACATCGCATCTTGCGAGAGAATTCGTGTGGCGCCGCGAATATTATTTTTGTAATGAGGAAGTTTAAGTCGTTCTTTTATGTCGGTGTCGGTGTCGGTGTCGGCGCCGCCGTAGCTCCCGCATTCACAGTTACGATGCTTCGCGATTTTCGCAGGCGCACACGAGAGATGCGGCGGTTTCTCGGATTGTTTTTCCGAATCATAGATATTCGCATAACTTTCATCGAACCGACAGTCCAGGTTGTTCATACATGTCAGTATTTTACATTCGATATCATACACATCATCGACTTTAATATTGTGGGTGGTTTCATAATCACGACCCAAGCATTTTGTGAAGACATCATCGATGAAACGCAGAAACGCATTCGTGATTCGTTTTTTGTATTTTAGATACTCGACGGTTTTCATTTCGGGGCTCGCGTCTGTGTCGTC
>Ga0194129_10004101_pt1 | contig 19703 bp, 16 predicted proteins | sample TA2KigCa35mmetaG_FD_150862 | JGI IMG/M metagenome (GOLD analysis project Ga0194129, IMG submission 150862) | Freshwater microbial communities from Lake Tanganyika, Tanzania - TA2015038 Kigoma Deep Cast 35m | ecosystem: Environmental > Aquatic > Freshwater > Lake | place: Tanzania: Lake...
GCAATAATTTTATCATTTGCACTCTTAAAATTTTGATTTTCCTTATCATTTTCTTTTGGAGTAACCTCAGCTATAGCCAGTAGTGTGTCATCTAAAATATTACCTACAAAATCAAATTTTGCACTCATATTATCATTAAATTCTAACTTTTTAGAAGCACCTATTGTTGTAGTTTTAAGCTTATTATATTCTTCTAAATATTTATTTCTTTCTGGATAAGAAATATCTAAATTATCTTTTATTTTAAGTTCATCTTCTGTTAAAGATTTTATTTTATAATCATTAATTTTCTTTTTAATATCTTCATCAATATTAACAACAGGATTAGGTTCTTTTATTAATTCATTATGTTTTTTAATCAAGGCATTTAATTTATTAAATTTTTCCATATTAATTTCTGTGCCATCATCGGTCGTATATTTAAATAAATTACTAAACTGATTATTTTTAATTTTTTCATTAATTTCAGTTAATTCATCTTGACTAAATTCCTTATTTTCCCAAGGTAATCTTAAATTTTTAACATCCTCTTGCTTATTTAGTAAATTTCCATATTTTTCTTTTGTTATTTTTGTGAAAGGTTCTTCATCAAAACTAAAAGTTTCAGGATATTCTGAGTCTTTAGCAATTTGTTCTATAAAATTCTTAGCTACATCTTCTGTAATAAAATATTTTATATTTAATATTACAAAATTATCTTTTACTTTAGATAAAGCTGTTGTCCATTTTGCAGCCGTTGATTTAGTGCTAATAATTTTAGGTAATTTTATATTAATATCTGTTGGATGATTATCAGCACCTAAATGATATATTGTGGCTAATAATTTTAACCAGGGACTTTTTGATATATCATATGGTGCTAAATAAACTTGTTCTAATGTATCTGTATTCGAAAAAATTCTATTAGAAATTATTGTTTTATTTTCATTATTTCTCTTAAAATATTGATTAAGAGTATAAATATTTTCTACTAATAATTTAGCAGTTTCCAACTTATTTTTATCTTTTAAAGAATTAAAACTTTGACTAACTACAGTATCATCAACATCAAAAATTGGATAATCTATCCAATCATTATCTGATGTATACATTATATTTCTCATGAGTAATCTAATAGAATGATTTATCCAAAAACCTTGTCTAACATTTAATAGATATATTGGTATTATATTATTTGCTACTTTTTCCCATATTGAACCATAGTTAGAACAATCACTAATAGTCCATTCTTTTTTAGCCTCAGTTAATTCTTTATATTTTACAGATTCATTATCTAAAGTAAATAAAATGGTTAAATTAAATAAACGTTCATATTCAATCATATAAGTAACTTTATCATTATCCTTCCATAATATATCATCAAATTGTGCTATTATGGAAGATGTGGAAGAAATATCAATTATTTTTTGTGATAAGTTATTTGAATTATATTCTATAAAATTTAGAAATCTAAAAATGTCATCTAATTTACTAATTAAATATAATTGTTTTAGTAAATTTTTAACACTATTTTTAATTTCATCATCCTTAATAGAAGATTCGCTCTTTTTTTTTATACCAAAAGTAAATTCATTAGAAGTATTTTTTAATTGTATTTCATGTATTACCTTAGAATTTAAATGATTATAATCAAATTTTAATCCATCTAAAATTTTATATAATTCTACTAAAGTTTCTGGGTTTGTGCCACTATTAATTGCTTTTCTAATCCATTTTGATGCATCATTTTTAATTTTATCTTCTTTAAAAATATCATTTCTATTTATTGTATCTGTAAGATATCCTGTGGATGGAATATTATCATTATATTTTTTTTCAATAAAAGATTTAGTTATGGGATTATTACTAACTGAATCAAAAATAAATCTGATAGTTTCAGTAATTTTTGTAGTTGTATCTATAATAACTTGTGAGTTACAACCAATTAATCCTTGTTTTAATTTAGAAAAATATCCTCTTTGAATATAATATGATGCTAATAATTTTGTATGATCAATACCTAAAACTGTTGTACTTGGTAATGTTTTATCAACAGATGATGTATAACTTTTTTCTATAACCTGTTCAAATAAAGATTTTATAAAATCACTTTCATATGTTAATCGGATAGTATTTTTTTCTGTATCATTACGAGCACTATTATATTTTGTTTCTGTAGCGGTATGTTCCTCACCTGTTTTATGGGAATTTATTTTATCATTTAAATTTATAAAAAGATATGCTTTTTTAATTAATTCAAAGCCTTTTTGTATTGAATCTAATATCTTTTCGTATTCATCCTCTGAATTATCAGCTATAGTTATTGATGCATCTGCTGTTAGGTTAAATTCTTTAAAACTATTTAATAATAACTCAGTTTTTATTTTATTATTTATTTTATCTTTTAATATTAATAAATATGAATATAAAAGGATATTATTTTTTTCTAAATTTGTTTTAAATATTGATATATCTTTCTGTTTATTTTCTAGTAAAACTGGAAAATTTTCCTCAGTACCATTTTTATTTATTTTAATATCAACTTTATTTATATCCGGTAAAGCAATTAATTCTGTTATAGTATATTCTAAAAAATTTTTTGAGACATTATTTTTAAAAGTTTGTAATTTATTTTTAAAAGATTCTACTAATCCATTATCAGGTTCTGTGGTGACATTATTTAAATAATTTAATATATTCATTAAATTATCTGTTAATTTTGATATACTACTATTAATATTGTCTGTATTCACATTAAATATTGTATCTGTATTTGAAGAACCACTAAATAATAAAAGTGGCATATTTTTCTTTATTTTACAAGATTTAATATTGGTAATAATATCTTTTAATAGAGATGTCTCTACCTTTTTACTTTTTAAAATTTCAAATAATAATGATAAATCTATATTTAAAGTATTACTTATATTATGATTTAGTTCATGTTTATATTCTTGAGGTACGCCACTATTAATAATTTTAATATCTATTGATAATGAAAGTTCTTTTATTTTTATTTGCTTTTGTGAAGCACTAGGCAGACCAGGGATTTCTCTAGTCACGACATCCTCTTTTTCTGTTAAAACATTTTTAATATTAGTTGTAATTATTATTTTAAAATTTTCTGAAAAAACTAATTCTATAGTTGGATTTTGATCATTATATAATATTGATGTTTTATTAATAAAATCTGCTTTAGTTATTTTTTGTACCCCAGTAATATTTTTAGTCTTTAATGCTGTATCTAGAGTTTCAACATACTTTTCTCTAGCAGTCGTTTCTGGAATAGATATCTCTTCAGTATTATAATTAATACTAAAAAAAGATATATCTTCTTCATTTAAATCTGGTGCTAATCTAACAAATTCACTTGCAGCTATTTCATAAGGAATTTCACTACCAGCTTTATCAATAATATTGTAATATTTATATTTACCGGTCACTTTATCTATAATTCTAATAATTATAAACATATGTGATCTAGAGCTATCAGGATTATATTTAGTGCATCTAACACGATTTTTTATTCTTCTTATTGCCTGAATCTTATCAATTTTTTCTTCTAATTGCATAGATATTTCCTGACCAAATTTAGAAATTTCTTTTGAATCAGAAATTGTTTTACTAAATTTTTTAAAATTATCCTCGTCTGTTAATTTATAATATAATGTGCTTTGATCTTCTTTTGATGAACCAGCTATTGTATAAATATCATTATATTTTATCAGTTCATCTGATTTTTTTGTATAATCTTGTAAATTTAAATATTTCTTAAGATCATCAGGAATATTAGCCTTATTTTTCATTTGATGTGTTGATCTCCATATTTTAATTTTATCTAATATTGAAATATCAAAACCTCTACCTTTATATTGATATCTTTTTAGGTCTTCTAAAAATTTTAATTTATTTAAAAATTCATCATATTCACCTGGATTTCCTTCTTCATTTGTATTATTAGTATATACACGCTCTTCTAAGGTTGATAAATTCCAAATAAATAGACATTCAATATATCTATTATCTAATAATGATAAATTAGTTTTTTCACCATATATTTCACCAACCATACATTCTATAGATATTTCAGTGCCAGAACTTGATACATCCACGTCTCCTAAAACATCTTCCATAATTCTAGTAATGACACCTTTTTTATCTCCTTCAACGTTTCCATAAGGAATACCTGTAATTATTTTTGTTTTACCAGAACCAGAAGGACCATAAGTAAAAATAGTTACACTTCTTGTTCCCGTTTGAATAATATCTCTTACACTATTTGTAAGAGGCACTTTATCATTACAATTTATATCTTTACCACAATATAAATCAGCTATTGTTCTATTAGACCAGAAAATATTTTTAAACTGACCAAATTTTATTGGATATTCATCTTTTACTTTTATGGTTATGCAAGTTTTATCAAAAGTATATCTATTTGATTCAGTATTTCCCTCTTTTCTTGCTTTTACAAAAACTGTTATAGCATTTAAGGATTCTGAAATAATCCTATCAACGGAATATATTAGTTGTATATTTAATTTTTTAAATAAATCATAATTTTTAAGAAATTCCGCCGGCGAATTAGTATTAGTCTTAATTAAACTCTTTATTTGTGATTTAATATTGATTTTTTCTTTATAAAAATCATCTTCAGTTTTACTATTTAAATTTTTTAAAAGTTCTATAATTTTTACTATATTTTCATTACTAGTATCCATATCTTTATAATCTTTATCTTGACTATTCAAAAATTCTGTAAAATCTAGTAAGTAACCTTTTGCATTTATTAATTTTATTTTCTTTTTAGAAGATTCATAAAAAGTTTTAAATTTATCTCTATATAGTTTAGCAAACTCTTTTTTATCTTCTTTTTTGGAGATTATACTATCTGATTCGGGTGCAGCATTTATTTCTTGATATAAGCTTATAATTTTTTTTAATAATTCGTCTACTTCATTTTTAACTGTTGTGGAATTACTTTCTAATTGTGAAATATTACTTTTTACTTCATTTAATTTAGCACTTAGTTTAGTATTATAATTACCAATTATTTTATTTCCATCTGCTTTATTTATATTTTTTAAAATTAATCTAAGTTTATCTTTTTCTTTTTCCAATTCTTTCTTACCGTTAATAGCATTATTAATATTATTACTTATACTTGGATCTGATAAAGTTTTACCAGTAAAAGCCCCTTCTGTACTTTTATTATCTATTTGTTTTTTTAAAATTTCTAAATAATTTGAAATTTTTCCAAAAGAATTAAATTTTAAACCATCTATAACTTTATCTATTATACTGTACATATCAGTAACTTTTGAACGATTAATATTATCAAAAGCTGTTTTAGCATAATCTAATAATTTTTTTATTGCAACAGGATCTCTAACGCCTCCTATCAAATATGGATTACCACCTTTCATTTCATTTTTTAACACAGGCACATTTTCATCATCTAATTCAGAAAACATTATAATGTCTGCTTTTTTAAGTTTGAGATCTAAATTTTTAGAATTTGAACTTATAATAGCATTAAATAGATCCATAAAATCACTATTATCTTTAAGATATAATACTTTTTTAAGCATATTTATATATGAAAATGTACTATCATAATCAATTATATTAAAAGATGATGTATTTCTATTATTCAAATCTATATTATAAAATACTGAATGAATTTGAGATTGATTTGATGAATATTTCATACCTAAAATAAAGTTTTGAAAATTTTCTTCTATTATATGAAGATCATTTTGTAAATTTTCATCTAAAGAATTATATATTGATAAAAATTTTTCGAATGGTTCCCAATATAATTTAGTAAAAGCTGTTTGTATTAAATTTGATTTTAAGATAATAAATTCAGCTGGATCTTTTATTAATTCAGTTTGATATATTAATTTTTGTAAAGAACTAAATATTTTTTCTTGTTTAATAATCTCATTATCATCAATACCATCTTTTAATTTAAAAGCATAACTTAATGCTCTAAAAAAGTTAAAACTATATAATAATTCAGTCAAGTTATTATTAATATTTAAAAAATATTTTTCATATTTTTCTATTTTTTCTGATTCGGCATTATCACTATTATTTTCTAATAAAAAGGCTAACATTAAACTATCTAAATCTATTGGTAATTCTTTTTTTATTTCTTCTGTTTTTTCTGTAATTCCATCAGATGAATTATTAGCATCAAAATCTTCCTTAAAAACCTCTGAAATATTTTCATCAGATATATAAATAAAATTATTTTTATTTTTTTCAACAATAGGAATTAAAAGATGTAATGGATTAGTATTTTCATCTAAACTCAAAAAAGTATTTTGAATTTGTTCTAAAACTTGTTTTGTCATATAATAATTTGTTCTTATGATATTAAATTTATATTTTAATGAATCAGGCCAATTACTACAATTTGTAAAAAAATTTAACCATTTAGTTATTGTATTGAAATCATAATATTGACGATTATTATCTACACCGCCTCTTTGATATATATTTATTAATTTAATTAAATTGTTAATTTCTGTTTCATTATCATTCCCACCATTTTGAGTATCACCAATTTGATTATATTTTGCTCTTGATGCTAAAACATCATCGGCTCCTAAAGTTTTAGTAATCACTGATGTATCATTAATAAAATTTTTAGTATCAGTATTAACTTTATGTAATAAATTTTCAACTACACCAAATTCAGTAATATTACCATCCAGACCTGTTTTAACATCTTCCAATACTTTAAATAGATTTTTTGCTTCTTCATTATCTTCTGAAAATTCCTTAAACTTATTCATAATCCATTCTAATTTAATTCTTATATTTATTAAACTATTATTATTATTTTGATCATTAATATTTCTAATTATATTTTCAACAATTTTTCTTACACCTTGTGTAATTGTTCCCATTAAAGTAATTTTGTTCTGCAGCTCTAAAGTAATTTTACCTATTTTATTTTCTTTTTTATATTTACCTAATTCATTACCACCACGTTGGCCATTTTGGTCATTTTTGCCAATATTTATTATTTTATTAAAACCTTCTCCTTCTAAATCTTTATTTGTTATTGTGATATTAACATTTGAAGTTTTATTTTCTTCATTTATTTTGGTGGTTGTATTAATTTTTTCGAGTATTTGATTACCATTATTTACTTCTTTTAAAAGTGATGTTTGTAATGTATCTAATGATTTATTAAAAAAATCTAATTTATCTACTAAATTATTCTTTTCTGTATAATTCATATAATTTAGAAATGAAAGTTCAGATATTTTTTTATTAAAATATTGATTTTGGTAAGTTAATTTTTTTATTTTCTCTTTATACATTTCTAATTCCATTAAATATTTATTTCTAATTTCACGAAGTTTTAATATTTCTTGCTTATATTTTTCTAATTTATTTTTATTATTCTTTCCTCCACCATTATTCTTTCCTCCACCATTAAATTCTTCTAAATTTATTTTTCCAAAAATATATTCTATTTTTTTTATTTTATTTATTACTTTTTTTATTTTCTCGATATAATCAAGACATATTTTTGTTTCACTCATATAATAATATATTTATATATATTATTTTATATATTTAAAAAAATTTATTTCTAATTAAAAATATCAACTAATTTAATTTCTTCTAATTAAAAATATCAACTAATTTAATTTCTTCTAATTAAAGATATCAACTAATTTAATTTCTTCTAATTAAAGATATCAACTAATTTAATTTCTTCTACTAGGCCTTGTTTAATACATTCATCAGCGTCCCAAATAATATCATGTTTTAAAATATCAGGTATTTTTTTCTTATTAATATTACAATGTTTAGTATATATGTTAATAATTTTATCCATAATCTTTTGACAGTTTCCAAATTCATCTTTTAACTGTTCAAAATTACCACCCATAAAAGTAGAGAGTTGATGAATCAACATAAAACTATTTGGGGTTATATATCTATATGCACCTGCACAACTAATAATTGTTGCAGCACTTGCAGCTAATCCTTCTACAATTGTATGAACAGGGACAAACTTGTTATATTCAATAATAAAATCATATAAAGCAAAACTTGAATGGACACATCCACCCGGAGAATTAATATGAAGAAATAAAGGCATAGGTTTCATAGACTCTACCATAATATTCCTATTGATTTTCTGATATTTTTGTGCATGTTCTCTCATTAACTTTTTTACCTGATCTACGCTTGATTTACTTACATCAGTATTAAAATATAGGTGATTCTCCGTTATGTATATCTTTTCTTCATTCTTCATCGGGAAATTAAAAGGGAAAGGAAGCTCGGGTATTTCTTCATCATCTGATTCTTCATTAGCTACTTCTTCGGATTTCTTGGGGATCTTGGGTTTCTTGGCTGCCTGATATATCTTGAATGGATTAAAACGCTTCATAAATTATAGTTCTAAATATATATATTTTCTTATATATATTTATATATAAAATCAATTTTTTTGTTATTTTTGTTATAACTACTTTTTTATTAGTTTATAGAATTGTTCTTTAGAGATAATTTTAACATCTAATTCTTTAGCTTTATTAATTTTTGCGGTATTTTCATCAGGATTAGATGCAACAAGAATATCAGTATTTTTAGAGATAGAGTTAGTAATTTTTGTTCCTAATTTTTCTAATATGATTTCAACATCTTTATCTCTAAAACCTGTAAATACAACAGTTTTATTGCTATAATCTTTAATTTTATCAGAATATTTTTTTAATTCAGCATCATTTTCCAAAGAATTAATATTACGATTCATTTTAAAAAGAGCATCTTTTTTAAGTTTTAATAAATTATTCAACCAAGTTTCAAATGATTTTAAATTATCAACAACTTTAATTGATGTCTTATTTTCAAAACCATTAATAGTATTAATTAACTTTAATGTATGTTCGTATCCTTCTTTTTTAAATATTTCTATAATATTTGGATAAGCATCAATTATTAATTTAAATTTTTTGGCACCAATACCTCTACCAAATATTTGTGATGCTGCCATTAAATCATAAATATGTCTATTTTTAATACCTTCATTAATACTTTCATAAATTTTATCTACTGATTTTTTACCTAGTCCATCAATTTTTGATAATTTATCTTTATCTGCTTCTAATATTTTCCACAAATTATCATATCCTGCTTCAACAAATTTTGTAATCATACCTTCACCCATAAATTTAATATCTAAACTTTCAAAGAAATATAATAATTTTTTTATAATTATTTTTGTCATATTTTCTTCATCTAAATCTTCTGCTATAATATCAACATTTGTTTCATTCCATTTGTATTTAATTGATGGCATTTTTGGTTTTCCACTTTCTGATGGTGATATAATCTCATGTATGTAAGGTATAACATCTCCACTTTTAATAATTTTTATTACTGAACCAGGTCCTATATTATTATCAAATATATATTTAGCATTAAATGCTGTAGCATATGTTATTTCTGAACCTAATAATTCTACTGTTTCTATCTTTATTTTGGGTTTTAAATATCCATCTTTTGAAATCTCCCATAATACATCTACAACAATGGTTTCAGCTATTTGATCAGTTAGCACTTGTTTAAAAGCAAAACCATAATCTGGATTTTCTCCCTCAATTTGTGTATAAATTTTAGAATCATCTATAACTACAACTCCATCAATCTCATATTTATATTCTTTTCTTCCTATTGATAACATTTCAGATAAAAAATCTATTGTCATTTGTTTTACATTTATAAAATCAACCATATTAAGTTCCTTCTTTTTAATATATTTCATCTGTTCTGATTGTTTTAATTCAGGTTCTATTACCCAATATGCTACAAAATCAATTAATTTTAGCATATCCTTATCCGGATTTTTACTATTAATAATTCCAGAAACAGCATTCCTAGCATTTGCCATTTTTTCTTTAATAGTTTCAAAATTCTTCTTTGATATAATTAATTCTCCTCTTATAGCATCATTATTTTTTAATAAATCTGTATTAATATTTATATGTTCTAATACATGTGATATATCTTGTCCGTAAATTCCATTACCTCTAGTGTACATTGAAATTTTATTATCTACTTTATGAACTAGAGCAGAAATTCCATCTAATTTATATGATAATACATATGGACCACTGTATTTTGATACCCATTTTGTAAATTCACTCATGGATGGTTTAATTTTATCTAAACTTCCCATATAATGTGGTAGTTTAATTTTTGTTTTATTTTTAATTATTGGGGCTCCTACATCTGTTAATTTTTTCTTAAATTTAGTTTCATAATTTTCTTTTATATAATCAAATAATTTATCAGACACTAAAGATGTGTTTTTATTAAAATAAGCATTTTGTAAATATTTAATCAATTTACTATATTCTTCCTCAGCTAATTCATCTAGTTTTGTAGGCTCATCTATTATTTCTTTGATAAATTCTTTAATCTTCATCCTATCTATATATTAATATAAAATATATATTAATCAATTTTTATTTTATTTAGTTTAATATTTGTAAATATAACTTTATAAACAAATATTTGAGTAATTATAAAAATATATTAAAACTTTTTTCAATAAGAACCAATTAGATTGTTTAGAAAAAAGATGAAATGAACGATTTATTCTAATTTCAATATCTGCATGTATAACATCATGTTAAAAACTTTTGATACCATTGATAATTTTATTTTATTTTGAACCTTTTTGTTATGTGAAAAGGTTCCGCATGAAGAAATCAGTCTTCTTATTAGAAAAGATAAAATTTGTCCATATGTTTTGAGCTTTAACAAAACTCTTTTATTACATTCCATAAATGTATTGTTTCTTATAGGATGTAAAGGAAACTTTCTATATATTGAATCTAATTCAACTTGTTGTGCAAAATGAACGATTGACTCGCAGAATAAAGGAATAGTTGATATCTTACGCAAACAAGTATAATGACCATGATTGTACATACTTGGTTGCATGTATATTTTAAAATCATAACTGATACGAAACACAGTAAAAAATGGATTATTTTCCTCTCCTTTTGTATAAAATACTAATAAGTTATAAATTTCATTTCTATTTGTATCACGACCAGTTTCAATCATAGTTAAAGAGATAAATTTTCCTGGAGATTCTACCTCCAGTATTGTTGGATTTTATCCTTTTTGCCTACTAGGGTTGTCAGAATCAATGGTTAAAACTAAGTCTTGTCTTTTATGCCTGTTCTCTACAGTAAAACACATCCAAGCATAACCTTTTTTCCTATTACTACCGTGAAGGTAACCAACATCAATAGGTTTTCTTATAGTGGATGATCCACTTGTAATACCTACACTTTTATATATGGGCAACATTTTATTAAATTGTTATGAATTTATTTTTTTCAATTTTTTTTATTTAGGTAATCTACATATATATCCTATGAAGAGCTTTCACATTTAAGAGAACTAAATTCTAAAATTAACATTCTTATTTTTTTTTAACTTTTTAGGTTTATTATTTGTATAATGTAATAGAATATAAAAAATATCAAACGTTATTATACAAAATACTTCTAAGAAGAATAGATTATTATTAAGATTATATTGAGTTATTATAAACAATAGCACTTATAATAAAATTAGAATAAATAATATATCATTTTTTTATTATTACAAAAAAATATTTAATCATAATTGATCTCGCTGTAAAAAAATAATACCTATAAATATTTAATACAGTAAATCATATTAGTACGTGAGTAATAAAATTTTATTTTTTTATTATAATTTATTTTTTATTACATTATATATATACTTATATATGATGAATTATCAAAAAAAAATATTTAAAATACAAACTAAAGTATTTACAATTAAAAAATCAGTTAGGTGGGAATATTTTAATAAAATTAGATAGTCATAAACAAAAGGTCACTGATGTAGTATTTCATCCAAAATTGCCGATTTAAAAGAAGATTTAAAAAAAAATTTAAGAGATGTAGCAGGAAAATTAAAAAAAGGAGATAAATTTATAACGATAGATTTTCTAAAAAATTAGATTAAATAATTACTACACTATCTAAAAGATTTTTATTTATTATTTGTAAAATGTAATACTAAATAAAAAACAGCAAAAGTCATTATATAAAATACTTCTAAGAAAAATATATTATTATTAAGATTAGATAGAGTTATTATAAAAAGTAGAGATTGTAATAGAAGTAAAATAAATAATATATCATTTTCCTTTTTATTACATATAAAATGTTTAACCATAAAAGATATAATTGCTAAAAAAACAATTCCAGCAAAAATGAAGTGAATATTATTTTCTTCTTTTACAAAAATTACACCATAAATTCCAATCAATAAAAATATAATTGTTATAAGAGATATATCATCTTTTCTTTCTAATTCATATAATATTGTAAAAATACTCATTACAATCATACCAAATAAGATTATATATTTACAATTATCACATGTCATTATGTTTGATAAACTTGGATTATTAGAATAATTACAATAAATATAAACTACTAATAAAAAAAAAGTAGTTATCATACATAATAATAAAGCATCATTTTTTTTCATATTTTTACTATATTTATTATTTTATATTAAATTTTATATATAAATAACTTATAATGAACTGCATTATTATAATAATTTTAATAGTTTTATTTTTACTTATTTTATATTATTTTGTTAATAGATGCGAAAATTTTATTGTTAATTCAAGAAGAATACTAAAAATATTTGCACCTAATGAACAAATGTTTAATATAAAAAAAAAAATAAAAGCTTATGAAAAAGAATTTAATGTAAGAAATGTTGATATAGAATATGTAAATGATTCTTTTTTTAAGGCAGAACTATATGGTTATGATGATGGATTAAAAAAAACTATTGATAGAATTGAAGATATAAATGAAATTTTAACAGAAATAGATAAAATGCCAATGGGATTTTTTGAAAGTAAAGAAAGAAAAAATAGAAAACAATTGTTAGAAAAATGTGGCTTACCTGATATACCTGAAACATCACATTGTTTTAATGATTCAACGCATCACACATGTTGTATGCTTGGTCCTCAAGCTAGAGAATACGCTGATAATTCGGGTAATCCTATTGGTACAGCATCTATAAATGCTTTTGGAAGAAAACCTAAAGATGGAGAATTAACACCATGGTGTACATGTACAGGCTCAAAAGTATGTTCTTATTATAAAAATAGATTTAATGATGGAACTAATATTAAATTTATAGGAAATACAAATATAATAAATGAAGATGATGGAATAAATATGTTAAAAATATCAAGACATAAAACACCAGGTATAGAATAATTTAAGTGCTACATCATAACGCTTATTTATTTAGTTATAATTTATCTATTATGCAAATTGAAAAAGATTGGTATTATTTTTTTCATTTTCACATATTATATCTGAAACTATAAATAAAGGATCTTTAGATATATCAAATTTATATTTATAATCAATATTTGGATTTATATAGCTAAATTCTTTTTTAAATTTACCATTAGGAAAGTTAATATTTCTAATATCATAAATTAGATTATTTCTAACCCAAAATGTTAATAATATTTTATTTTTTTGAACAATTTTTCTTAATTCAATAAACATATCTAATCCTGTAGGCCAACTTGGATCTGGATTTAAAAATTTTACCCAATTATTTATAACAGTTAATATTTTTTGTGTTAAATTATCTAATAATGAATAAAATTTATCTACACAACAAATATCATAAATATTTGGTTTTAGTTTTTCATCAAGGCCAAATTTTTTTTTTATTTCATCCTTTAGGTTAAATCTAATATCTATAGATGGCATTGGACAACAAAATATATTAGCTTTTATTGTAATATCCTTAAAGTTATGTATCCACACACCTTTTCTTTCTTTTATAAAATTAAAATTTTTATTATATACTTTATTAGCAAAACGAGGTATATAATTATCTTCATTTATAAAATTATCTGGAGAAATAATTATTATTTGTATGAAACCTTTTTTATTATAATTAACCATATCCTCATACATTTTTTGAATATGATATGGAAATAATTGTTGCCATGTAATTTCATCAAGATCTTTTCTTGGATTTTCTTTTTCTTCAAACATCGTTCCTAAAATAATATTTAATAGTGTAATTTTATCAATTTTTTTTTCTAGATCTTCAAGAAAACTTATTAGTCTTATTATTTCTAATTTATATAAAGAATCATCATTATATTCTCCACGTGGATAAACATACCATGGATGATTCAAAGTTGATGGATCAATTATACCACCTTTTTGATTCACAATTTTATAATGTTTATTTATTATAATATTTTTCATATATTATATATCACTATAATTATTATTATAATTAAAAAATAAATTATCAATGTCTCCATATAATAATGAAACTATATGAAAGAAAAAAATTACTCTTGTTTTAATTTACAGTTAGGACAATACAGTGATATTCTAGATTATAATAAAGTATTAAAGTCTCAATCAAAATTCATAAGTAATAATCCTAAATATTTTACTAAATATTTATAAAAAACACTATAAATTTAATGATAAATAAAAAAAATATATATATATATATATGCCAATTATTAGTAGAAATGGTAGTATGCGTCCAATAGCGATTTTTTTAATAATAGTTTTAGCTGGTGTAGCAATAGGTCTTGCTATTCACTTTGGAACAAAATCATCAACAAATACAACAAATACAACAGAACAAGTAATAACAAAAGAAGAATCAAATAATAAATATTTAACACAAAGAATAGTTGTTCAAATAGAAAAAAATAATAATGAAAATAAAAAACAATTAAATAGATAATATTTATATTTTCAATAAAATATTTTTAATGGTATTAAAATTTAGAGGTAAATTTTTATTATCTAACATACCATTAGAATCATCAATATTTTTCATTAATTGATTAAAACCACAAATTTTAAATAAATTATCCATAAATAATGTTAATTTAAGTAAATCATTATGTAGATTTAGATAATTAATATTATCGTTTTCTTTATTTAATAAAATATAATTTTCTTTAATATTTTCAAATTCATTTAAAGTTTTTAAGACATCTATCCTTAAAGTTATAATCATTTGTAGAAATCTAACTAAAAAATCATTATATATTTGGTTAAAATTATATATTGTTTGTGATGATAACAAATTTTTAAGATATTTATCATATTCGTTTTTAATATTTAAACAATATTTATTATCAATACATATTTGCATAGCAGTTCTTAAAATATACATTGTTAATCTTATTGAATCATTACTATTCTTTAAAAGCATAGTATTAAAAGACTTTAATAGAATGAAAAAATAAATATCATCCATTTTAGAATTATAGTAAGGTTCTAAATAATTATTTATTAGTGTAAGATGATATCGTTTAATTTTATTAAAAATATACCAATGTTCTTTATTAATATATAACGGTAACATAATATTTGTATTACCGTGATAACTATCAATAATTTCAAAATTATTTAAATCAAATACAAAATCAGGATCTTCTTGTAGGTGATTTAATATTAATTGATAGTAATCATTAATAGAGATAAAATTATTAGAAATATTATTAACAAATATATTTGGATATTCTGATAATATACTATAGTATTTTATTGAATTAAAATTTTTATTCTTAATTCCTTTTCGTATATTATATTTTAATAATAATCCAAAACAGTTTAAATCGGTTAATTCATCCTTCCAATTTGACATACTAATTATTGAATTTAGATATATTTCAGAAGTATCATCATTTTTTATAATATTTGTATAATCTTTATCTTTAATATCACAAATATTTATATTTATAGATGATAAATCAAAATTAAATAATAAATTTTCTTCTTTTAATATCTTATGTATTTTAGGATAAACTATTTGATAAAAATCCAAAATATTTTTAAATATTTTATCTGAATCATTAAATGAATTTGAAATAAGATTATAATCATAATTAATTGTTAGTTTAGTTTTTATAAAATTAATTGTGTATTTTAAAAACATATAATAATCTTCATTTGTAAAACTTGATAAATCGTAATTATTTAAACTATCTAATAATTCATTTGAATTTAAGGATTGATTTTTTGAATTAAAGATTATACTTTCTAGATTATAAAGATTAACTAATAACTTTTGTAAATTATTTAATGTTATATTTTTATGATCATAAGTTTTAATAATATTTATTCTATTATTAATTGCTTCAATCATTTTATCAAAATTATTAATATTATTAGTTATGAATACTTCATAAAAATTTTTATGTGCTTTTTTTATAATAAGTTCTTTACTACCCATTATAGAATCAGGAGTCTGTTTCGCATTCTCAAAATTAAATACTAAAATATTTTTAATATGATTCATTTCAACATATTCATAAATGTTATTACCAAATAATACTCTTCTTAATGAAAAAATAATTATTAAATCATAATCTATAACATTATCTACAAGACTTAATAAATCAGTATTTGACATTATATTCTTAAAAATAATTCCTGAAAAAAATTTAATAATATTTTCAATTTTCATATTATCATTTTTTGAATCAAGAATTAATTCTGTCCTTGGAAATAATTTAATAATTTTTAATTGTTCTATGGTATTTAAAATTATTTCATTATTTAAATAGTATATAAACCATTTTTTTACAAAATTTAATATTGTTCCCCATTTTTTATTATATGAAATATTATCTATAAATAATAATAATTTCATTCTATATATATATATATACTTTAATTATCTAAATCAAATTTTATGGATATTTATAGTAAAGAACATATTAATAAATTTATGAATAAAATTAATACAAAAAAATTAACAATATTTGGTTTAAGTTATTGTGGCTACACTGAAAAAGCAAAAAATTATGCTAGAAATAATAAAATTCCATTTAAATTTTATGAAATTGATAAAGATTATAAATATATTTTTAATTTATTATCTTCAATTAACAATATTAATCCAGAAATTGAGATAAATACTAATCATCAGAATTTCCCTATTATTTTTTATAAAAATAAATTTATTGGTGGTTATGATGAACTTTTACAAAAATTTTAAATTTTAATTTATTATTAAAACATTGCTTATATTAAATAACTTGATTTTATCATCAAAAATTAATAAATTTTGATGAATTTTAGCTGTGTCTTCATCATAATTAAAATCATACCAACTATCTAAATTATTATTATATTTTTCAGATTCATGAATTATTTTATCACAAAAAAGTTTTAATTCTTCAATATCAATTTTATTACATTTAGAAATTTTTTCATTTATTTTTGAACTATAATTATTTATAAGTTCTCCAAAATTAGAAGCACTATTCATTAAACTTATTGAACTATAATTTTCCATTTATACCTATAATATTAATATATATTAATATGATTTCAATTTTTTATTCTTAAAAATGGTAATTTTTGATAATTTAATTAGTAAATTTTTTATCATAAAATTTAATATTAAATTATTATAATTAAATTTTGGTTTGTTTTTTTTCTCTTCTTCTAGTTGTTTTTTTTTATATTCAATGGCATTTTTATAATCTATATTATTTTTATATAAATTTTCAAATTTATGCTTGTTATTTTTTTCATCATCCACAATTTTATCAATTGCATCATTAATTTCTTTCATAGTTTTACAAATTTTATTTTTTATAAGAATGTAAGTTATAGAACTTTTCCATTCAGGATCTTTTTCAACTAATTTATCTATTCCCATTATATTTCTATTCAATTTATAATATAAAAATCAATTTTTTATTTATAGTATAAGAATTATGTTGATCTTTATTATATTCTTTTGTTCTATAATTTTTATTTAATAATCTAGTTTTTCTAAATCCATCACATTTGGATTATATATTCAGTTTGTTTTATCTCAGATTTTGTTAAAAATGCTCTTTCATTTTATATAAAAATGAATTTTTCTAATATTTAGATTTTTCTACTTCTTTTTGATTAATTATTTAGCATCATTTATATAAAATTATATTTATTATCTTCTTTTTTTTTATATATTTTCTTTTCAGTTTTCTTTTTTGATTTTACTTCCGTTTTTACTTTTTCCTTAGAATCTTTTATCATATCTTTATAGTATTTTTTTTCATTTCTTTTTCTACGTTCTTCTAATGCTTTGTTTATATCTTTCATAGTAAAATATATATTATTATCTATAATTAGGTATTCAGCTTCTTTTACATCAGCTTCTGTCATAAAATAATAAACCATTTTTTTGATATGTTTATATTTATTAGTGCATATAAAAATCAATTTTTTATTTATAATTATAAGGATTATGTTGATCCTTATTATATTCTTTTTTTACTTCCTGTTTTTTACAATCTTTATATTTTACATCTTTTGTTTTATAATTTCTATCATAATATTTATTGTAATTTAGCAATTGATTAGTATTTCTGTTTCTTCTTAATTCATCATTTATATCATTCATTCCTTTACAAATATTATGATTTATTATCATATATTCAGTTTGTTTAATCTCTGATTCTGTTAAAAAACGCTCTATCATTTTTTCTTTTTAATTATATTATAAATATATAAAAATCAATTTTTCTAATATTTACTATAATTTTTCTTATCTTCTTTTTTTTTATATTTTTCCAGTATTTTTTCCATCATCATTATACTTTCATCTTTTTTTATTTTTTCCGGTGCTTTTTTTTCTTTTTCTCTTTTTTCATCTTTTTCTCTTTTTTCATCTTTTTCTAAGATTTTATTTATATCAATCATTGATGTACATATTTTATTTTGTATAATCATATATTCTGCATGTTTAAATTCTTTATCAGTTATAAAATTACTTATCATTGGATTTTTTGGATTATATATATTAGTATATATAAAAATCAATTTTTAATTTATAGTAAATTATATTTATTATCTTCTTTTTTTTTATATATTTTCTTTTCAGTTTCCTTTTTTGATTTTACTTCCGTTTTTACTTTTTCCTTAGAATCTTTTATCATATCTTTAGAATCTTTTATCATATCTTTATAATATTTTTTATAATTTAATTTTTTCATTTCTTCTAATGCTTTGTTTATATCTTTCATAGTAAAATATATATTATTATCTATAATTAGGTATTCAGCTTCTTTTACATCAGATTCTGTCATAAAATAATAAACCATTTTTTTGATATGTATATATTTATTAGTGCATATAAAAATCAATTTTTTTATTTATAATTATAAGGATTATGTTGATCCTTATTATATTCTTTTTTTATTTCCTGTTTTTTACAATCTTTATATTTCAATTCTTTTGTTCTATGATTTTTATCATAATATAGATTGTAATTTAGCAATTGATTTGTATTTCTGTTTCTTCTTAATTCATCGTTTATATCATTCATTCCTTTACAAATATTATGATTTATTATCATATATTCAGTTTGTTTAATCTCTGATTCTGTTAAAAAACGCTCTATCATTCTTGATTATGTTATTATATTTATAAAATATAAAAATCAATTTTTATTGATTATAAATTATAATTATATTTATCATCTGGAACTCTTTTACTATGCTCTTTTTTATGGCAACCACTTGTTTGATCTTTTTTTTTTATATAACCATTTGCTTTGTCTTTTTCCTTATTTATCAGTATATTTTTTTTATTATATTCTTC
>Ga0194129_10004104_pt1 | contig 19685 bp, 11 predicted proteins | sample TA2KigCa35mmetaG_FD_150862 | JGI IMG/M metagenome (GOLD analysis project Ga0194129, IMG submission 150862) | Freshwater microbial communities from Lake Tanganyika, Tanzania - TA2015038 Kigoma Deep Cast 35m | ecosystem: Environmental > Aquatic > Freshwater > Lake | place: Tanzania: Lake...
CCATCGGCCATGCTCGCCGACCGCAGCGTCAGTGACGCGTCAGCGACGGCCTCGGGGGGCGCGCGCACGTAGGCCGGGTTCGTGAAGAACGCCGTCTCGAGCTGCACGCAGTCGGTGGGTCCCTGCGGCAGGTAGCAGTCCCAGGCCAGGTCGAGGGCGGCCTCGGCGGGCAGCGCAACGAGGAGCGAGGCAAGCAGGACCCATGTGCGCACGACCAGCCTCCTCGGGCCCCTAACGCTCGACGAGCGCTGCGAGCGGACGTGACTGGCGTACGCCAGCAGCGGCACCGTCGACGGCGTCGTGGCCGTCGTCGCCGTCGGGCATTCAGGGGACGGGCACGCCCTCGAAGATGCGGCGGACGACGTCGTCGGGCTTCACCTCTTCGGCCTCGGCCTCGAACGTCAGCGGGACGCGGTGGCGCAGCACGTCGAGCCCGATGGCCTTCACGTCGTCAGGCACGACGAAGGCGCGGTGGTTCAAGAAGGCGTGGGCGCGCGCCGCCAGGTTCAGCGCGATGGTCGCGCGCGGTGACGCACCCGAGCGCAACAGCGGCTTCAACGACGCCAGCTTCCCGCCCAGCGGCCCCTGCACCTGGTCGGGCTCGCGCGTCGCGAACACCAGGTCGACGATGTAGCGCTTGACCTTCTCGTCGACGTAGAGGCGCCGCACGCAGTCGGCGGCGGCGGCCAGCTCCTCGGGGCCGACGACGTTCTCGGCGACCGCGTCGGCGGGGTTCGTGGGGCCCTCGGTCATGCGGTCCATGATCAGGCGCTCTTCGGCGCGCGTCGGAAAGCCCACCACCGTCTTGAGCAGGAAGCGATCGACCTGCGCCTCGGGCAGCGGGTAGGTGCCCTCCTGCTCGACGGGGTTCTGCGTCGCCATGACGAAGAACGGCTTCGGCAGCGCGAAGGTCTCCTTGCCGATGGTGACCTTCTTTTCCTGCATCGCCTCGAGCAGCGCCGACTGCACCTTGGCCGGGGCGCGGTTGATCTCGTCGGCGAGCAGCAGGTTCGTGAACACCGGCCCGCGGCGTGGCAGGAACTCGCGCTTCTCCGGGTCCCAGACGCTCGTGCCGGTCAGGTCGCCGGGCAGCAGATCGGGCGTGAACTGCACGCGCTTGTCTTGCAGGCGCAGCACGCGCGACAGCGTCGTCAACGTCAGCGTCTTGGCCAGCCCGGGCACACCCTCGAGCAGCACGTGGCCGCCGGTGAGCAGCCCGATCAGGATCCGCTCGACCATCGCCTTCTGGCCGACGACGACCTTGCCGACCTCGAAGGTGACGCGGTCGACGAACGCCGAGCGCTCCTTCACCTCAGCGGACAGCGCCTCGATGTCGGCGGCGGCCCGCGCCGACGACGGCGTGGTCGCCGAGGACGACGACGAAGAAGACGATGAAGACGACGAAGACGACGAAGGGGCTTCAGCCATGGCTAGGGCCTCGACGGTGGTCCCGCCGAGGCGCGGGCGGGAGCGAGCGTGCCGTCCTCGACGACGAAGTCCTCGGCGACGGCGGGGGCGAGCGGCTTGTTCGCGTCGACGGCGAAGCGGTGGCGGGCCATCACCTGCGCGGCGTGGCGCAGCACGCGGGCCGGGCGGGCGTCGTCGGCGACGAGGGCGGCGAAGCCGACGGCGACGGTCGCCTTGAGGTCGTCGTCGGCGGCGGCGACGTAGCGATCGAGGCAGTCGATGGCGGCCATCTGCACGTCGTCGGCGTGGTCGGCTAGGTAGGGCAGCACGGCAGGGATGACGTCGGGTACGCCCTCGTCCTTCAGCTGCGCGACCAGCTCGGCCTTGCCCTGGGTGGTCCGGTGGTCGTCGGCTGGGCGGGCGTGCAGCGCGGCGACGATGTCCTTGACCCACTGGTCCTGTGACGACGACAGCTTGCGCAGCGCCTGCGCGGCGAACGCGACGCTGTCCTCCCGGGCGAGGAACGCCTGCAGCGCCTGCTTCGCCGCCTCGCCGCGGGTGGCGAGCTCGTCGACGAGCCAGCGCTTCTCCTCTTCGTCCCAGTGGGGCGACTGCGCGACGACGGTGAAGCGCGTCAGCAGGGCCGCCAGCGCCTCGGGGGTGCCCCAGGCCAGCAGCTTGTCCATCGCCTCGCGTCGATACTCGGGCTGGGCATAGCGCTCCTTCAGCCGCAGCATCTGCTTGTCGATGGCCTTCTGGGTCGGCTTGTCGCCGAACAGCGAATCGAGGAAGCCCATGGAACTCTCCGGTGCGCCGCGCTTACAGCGTGCGCCGGCGCTTGTCAGCCGGCGTCGGTGGTGCGCGTCGACGAACGCCGGCTCGTGCCCGCGGGCGGGCAGGCGACCGACGATGGTGCGCGGCCGGTCGCGGGCGGGCGGGCGGGCGCGGTGCGGTGCGGTGTAGGGTACCACGCGGACTCTGCTACGCTTCGCCTGATGTCCAAGATGGTCGGCAGCTACCGCATCGTGCGCAAGCTCGGCGAGGGCGGCATGGCGGCGGCGTTCCTTGCCACCGACGCCGTCGGTCAGCAGGTCGTCGCCAAGGTGGCCTTGACGTCCTCGCCCGACGCGATGGTCAAGCTGCGCGACGAGGCCCAGGCTGGCTTTCGGGTGACGAACCCCTTCGTCGTACGGACCCTCGACTTCTTCGTCGACCGCGGCCGCGCGGTGCTGGTCATCGAGTACGTCGATGGCTGCGCGCTGTCCGATCTACGGCTGCGAGGCGGCGCGCCCAACCCGCTGCCCGCCGTCGCCGTCGCGTGGGTCGGGCGCGCCATTGCCTCGGCGCTGGCCGCGATCCACGAGGCCGAAGGCGCCGACGGCCAGCCGCTCGGGATGCTGCACCGCGACGTCACGGCATCGAACATCCTCGTCGACCGTGAGGGCGTGCCGCGGCTCATCGATCTGGGCATCGCCCACAGCATCGACAACGAGCAGGAGAAGACCCAGGCTGGCCTGATCAAGGGCACGCTGCGCTTCGTCGCCCCCGAGCTGATCCTCGGCAGCGGCTACTCGGCGGCCACCGACCTGTGGGCCCTTGGCGTCAGCTTGTTCGAGGCCGCCGTCGGCCGGCAGATGGTCACCGGCACGCCCGTCCAGATCTTCCGGGCGCTGACCGGCGGCACCTGCACGGCGCTGCGCCCCGGCGAGTTCATCCAGCCCGCGCTCCACGACGCGCTGCTTGCCATGCTGTGCGACAAGGATGACCGGCTGCGCAACGCCCGCGCCGCCGCCCGCATGTTTGCCAGCGTCGAGCAGAAGCTCGCCCTCGCCGACCCCGAGCAGCGCACCGGGCAGGTCTGGCTTGCCCGGCTCGTGCCCTACGCCACCCGCAACTACGACCACCTCGATGCGTCGCTGCCGGCCCTGCGCGACGACTGCTTCGACGGCGAGGCCCTCGGCACCCTGATCGTGCCGGGCGTCGGGCGCGCGACGGCGACGCCGAACCTGGGGCGGATCGTGATCGGCGACGGCTCCACCGGCAGCGCACCCACCCAGCTAGCGATGCCCGCCATCGAGGTCGACGTCAGCGACGACGCAGCCCCGGCCAGCGCCCTCACCGCGACGAGCGCGCCGACGAGCGCGCCGACGAGCGAAACGGTCATGACCGGGCGTCAGGCGATCGAGGCCGACGCCAGCGACAACGGCTCGAGCGTCTGGCTCGACGCCGGGACCGCAGGTCCTTCGGCTTCGTCGTCGTCCTCGTCGGACGTCTGGGGCGAGCTCGAGGCGCCCGCCCCCGACCCGGACCTCGTCGCCGCGCGCGTACGCGCGCTCCCCGAGAGCGCGACGGTGGTGCGGGCGAAAGCGATCGTCGCGCGCGCCCCCCACCGCGCCGTGGTCGTTGACGCGCGGGACCCGGGCGAGCTCCCGGCCGATCGCGCCGGAGCGTCTTCAGCGGCGCCGGCGCTGCTGCTGCCCGCCGTCGACGTCGCGCTGCCGGCGGCGCCCGCGCGCGCCGCGCCGGCCCTGCAGCTCCCGGCAGTGCTCGTCGCTCCGGCGTCGATGGTCGCCGCAGCGACCCGGCAGATGGCCGCCGTCGACGTGGCTCCGGCAGCGGGGCCCACGCTGCCGAGGGACGCCGTCGCCCTGGACCTTGTCGCCATCGCCGCCGCGGCGGAGGCGTCGACGGGCGCCAGCCTGCCGGGGCACCCGTTGCCGATGCTCGCCGACGTCGTGCATCCGGCGATGGCCGGACGCGGTGCCCGGTGGCCTGGTCTGCAGCGCGACGCCGCGCGCGCGGCGCCGGGCGACGTGCTGCCCGCCGGCGCCGCAACGCTGCAGATGCCAGCGTGGACGCCCCCCGACGGCGGCGCAGTCCCGGCGGCGCCACTGTCGCCGACGAAGCGTGATGACGACAATGAGCCGCGCTGACAACGCGCTGAAAGTCTGACGGGGAGATCGGGTGTGAGGTCGTGGCCGGTCGTCGTTGCCCGCTCACGCCCCACGCTCTCTCGACGTACGGCGCTCGGTGCGCTGGCTGTGTCGTCGGGCTGTCACGGCAGGCGCGAGCGGCTCAGAACGGCTGGCCGATGGTGATGTAGGTCTGCAGGGCCCACTGCTCGACGGGCGAGACGGCGACGTCGCAGCGGACGATGAAGTTCTCGTTCCAGGCGACCCGCAGCGCGCCGCCGCCGCCAGCGGCGACACCGACGTGTTGCGGCTGCAGCACGCGGTCGGCGACCAGCCCGCTGTCGACGAAGCCGACGGCGGTGAAGGCGAGCGCCTGGCCCAGCGCCTCCACCTCGGCGAAGCGCCAGCGCAGCTCGGCCTGATCGAGCACCTTGAGCGCACCGAGGAAGCGCTGCACGCGGATGCCGCGGCCGAGATCGACGCCGCCGAACGCGTAGGTGTCCTGGCTGCCGCCGATGCGCGCCAGGTCCTGCACCGGCGCGTCGCCGACGATGCCGTCGAACAGCAGCCGGTGGGCGAGCACCAGCCGATGGTCGCGGTCGCTCACGCCGGGCAAGGACAGCGGCGTGAAGCCGCGCACCGTGGCGTGGAAGCCGGCGTAGCTCCACGAAGACAGCCCCGGCGTCGTCGCCCGCACCGACGCCTCGGTCCACCAGCCGCTCGTGGGCGACGGCTCCTGATCGCGGGAGTCGAACATGACCCCGAGGCTCACCAGCGACGACAGGCCCGGCTCACCGTCGGGGTGGGCCCGGGCGTACAGCGAGCCCGGCCACGGCTGCAGGTCGGGCTCGCCGTCGCCGTCCTCGTCGATGAACACGCTGCCGGGCACGAAGTACGACGCGCGGTAGCCGGCGGTGAACTCGACGCGCAGGGGCTGGCCCACGCCGCGCTCGAGCACGGCGTAGCGGGCGTTCACGAACGCGTAGGGATTCATGAAGCGTCGCTGGTAGTAGCGGCGCACGAAGCGGTCCCAGGCGTCGTCGTCGTCGTCATCGTCGTCGACGAGGCCAGCGGCGGTGGCGGCGGTGGCGGCGGCGGCCTCGTCGCAGGTGACGTCGCCGCCCTCGCCGCAGTAATTCTGGGTCAGCGACGTGAGGAAGCCGGCGCGGGCCCCGATGCGCAGCGGCAGGTCGAAGACCCGCAGCGCGTCGAGCGTCACGTGGCTGTCCTGCACCAGCTTCGTCGTCGCGAACAGCTGCAGCGTGACCGCGGTGCGGTACGGCAGCGTCAGCCCGTCGCCGTGGTAGGCGGCGGCGATCAGGCCGAGCCCCAGCCCGTTGTCGGCGATGTAGTTCAAGGCCGGGATGCCCGAGAAGCTCAGGCCCGCCGGCGCTGCCGGCGCTGCCACCGCTGGCGCTGCCGGGGCCGCCGGCGCCGCCGGCGCCGCCACGGGGGCCTCGGTGACGACGTAGGCCGGCGTCGGATCGACGAGGGCGACGGCGACGGCGTCCACGTGGGCGCCGGGGACACGGGGGTCCACGACTGGGACGGCGCCGACCACGGCGACGCCGCGCGGGTCCCTGGTCGTCGTGGCGCGCGCGCCCGGCTGGACGTGGGCGGGGGCGTCGACCGCGGCCGCGGCGCCGGCGGCGGCGGTGTCGACGACGGCGGGGCGGTCGTCGACGACGGCGGGGCGGTCGTCCACCGTGGGGGCGTCGGCGGCGCTGGCGCCCAGGGCGAGCGAAGCAAGGTAGAGCGCGAGCATCCAGCCATCCTCGCCCGGGCGCCGGGGCCGCGCGCAAGCCGGTACGCCGGTTTGCAGGCACGTGACGCGTTCCTTGCCGTCGGCGGGTGAGCGCCGCTAACCTGAGGGCGCGTCCGTCGACGACGTCGGCGCGGGCAGGAGCAGGCGATGTCCGACATGAACCAGCGACGGTTGATCCCCCTCGTCGATCGAGCGTTCCAGTTCAAGTACACGGCGGTGATCCTGGGCGTGGCGGCGGTGACGTCGACGGCGCTCGGCGCGTTTCTCTTCCGCGCCTATCAGGAGATGAACGAGTTGCTGACGCTGGCCGGCGTCAGCGGCCTGGTGGTCGACAAGGTCGGCGCCGAGGACGCGCGGCGCGTCTTCCAGATCACGGTAGCCTCGCTGGTGGCCGAGGTCGCCGTGCTCGGCGTGCTCGGGCTGTTCGTGACGCACCGCGTTTGCGGTCCGATCTTCGTCGTCACCCGGCACCTGCAGACGATGATCGACGGTCGCCACCCCGAGCTGCGACCGCAGCGCGCCGGCGACGAGTTCGCGTTGCTGTTCGAGACGTTCCGTACTCTGATCGTCCAGTCGCGCGCCCGCGATGAGGTCGAGGCGAACCTGATCGCGTCGGTGATCGCCGCGGCGAAGAAGGGCCCGCTGGGCGACGGCGACGTCGCCGCGCTGCAGGGGCTCGTCGACGAGCGCAGCCAGCGCCTCGCCGCTTCCTCGGCGACCGAGAGCTGAGCCACGCTTGTCGCAGTTCGCCGACTTCGCCCTGCTCGCGTCGCTCCCCAGCTATGGGGGCGCCAAGATCCTGCTCGCCCAGCGCGTCCTCCCGGGTGGCCCCGGCCCGCGCGTGCACCTCGCGATGTTCGGGCGCAGCGAACCCATCGCCCGCCGCGTCGTCGCCGTCGCCACCGCCGCCGCCCAGCTGCAGCACCCGGCCCTCGCCCGCATCCACGAGGTCGCCTTGTTCGACGGCGTCGTCTTCGGCGTCAGCGACCCCGCCGAGGGCGTCGACCTGGCGTCGCTGCTTGTCGCCGAGAAGGCGCGGCGGCGCACCCCCGCCATCGAGGTCGCCGTCGGCGTGGCGCTGTCGGTGGCCCGCGTCATCGTCGCGCTGCACGAGACCGGCGACGCCTGGGCCGCCGACTCCCGCGGCGCGGCGGGCCTCGCCACGGTGTTCCCGGGCGGGCTCTCGCCCGACCTGCTGTTCCTCGACCCGCAGACCGGCGGCGTGCGCCTGCGCCTGCTCGCCTCCGCCGCCGGCGACCCTGCGGCGCCATCGACGTACCGCGCTCCCGAGGGCCGCCCCTCGATGGCCGGCGACGTGTACTCCCTCGGGCGCCTGCTGATGGGCCTGCTGGCCGGCGACCCGCACGGGCTCGAGGTCCCGCGGCTGGCGTCGTCGTCCATGATACGGTTCCTGCCGCGCCTCATCGACCAGCGGCCCGACGACCGGCCTACCCTCGCCGACGTCGTCGAGCGCCTCGAGGCGGCGATGAACGAGCTGCACACGACGCCGGAGCAGGCGGTGCAGGCCGCGGTCAACGGTCCCTACAAGCACCTCGTCGTCGACGCGATGCCCGGGCTCGAGGTGCCGCCGCACGTCGTCGACGAGATCCGCATGCGCCTGCCTTGGACCTACGGCGCCGTACAGCGGCTCTTCCCCTCGATGGCCGGCATGCCCGGGGGCAACCCCATGATGGGCATGATGGGCGGCATGATGGGCATGCCCGGCAACCCGATGATGGGCGGCCCGATGATGGGCGGCCCGATGATGGGCGGCCCGATGATGGGCGGCCCGATGATGGGCGGCCCGATGATGGGCGGCCCGATGCTGGGCGGCCCGATGATGGGCGGCCCGATGCTGGGCGGCCCGATGATGGGCGGCCCGATGATGGGCGGCCCGATGCTGGGCGGCCCGATGCTGGGCGGCCCGATGATGGGCGGCCCGATGGCGCTGCCGGCACCGCAGGGCGCCATGCCCCTGACGAGCGAGGAGGGTGGCGCGGTGTTCACCGATGCCCGGCCCGCCGAGCCGAAGAAGCGCAGCGGCAAGACGAACCCGACAATGATGATCCCCGACGCCAAGGCGCTGCTGAAGCCGCTGCCGGGCGGCGCCGCCGCGACCGTCTCCATCGACGACGCCTACGTCGTCGGCCGCGCGGAGCCGCAGCACACGGTGATGATCGACCCGTCCCAGTTCGTGCCTTTCCAGCCCGCAGTCCCCGGCGCCCCCTGGAGCCCCGCCACGTTCCAGCCCCCGCCCCCGCCGCCGCCCGCCAAGGCGCTGCTCGCGGCGCCGTCGACGCCCCCGTCGATCCCCCCCTTGCTCGGCCATGGCGCCACCGTGCGCCCGGCGCCGCCCTCGCCGTCGGCGTTATCGTCCCCCGACGTGCGGCTCGGCACCACCGTCAACGCCGTGCTCGCCAACCAGGCTGCCGGGGTGTCCGCCCCCGCCGCCACCGCGCTCGGGGCCAGCCGCAGCGACTCCGCGCTCGTCGGCGCCCTCGCGGGCGAGCTGGACGACGACCACGACGACGAAGAAGAAGCAGCAGAGGAAGAGCACGAAGACGACGAGCGGACGATGATCGCCGAGCAGTCCTCGCCGCCGCCGCCGCCGCCGCGACCCGAGCCGTTCCCCGCGCCGCCCCAACGCCAATCGCCTATTGACGTCTCCGGAGCCATTGACGTCGACTTCGACGACGAGCGCGACGCGCGCCCTCGCGACGACGCGCGCAACGACCTCGACGACTTCGACGACGAAAACGACGACCTCGACGCCGACTCCGCGGCCGACCCGCTCGACGCCGACGCAGACCTCGTCGACGTCGCCGGCGAGTCGTTCCAGATGATCGGGGACGCCGGGCGCACGTTCGACGAGTCCGACAACCCGTTCCGGCGCGCCACGCGCATGGTGCCCCAGCAGGCGCTGCAGAAGCCCCGCGAGCCGACGCTGCCGTCGGCCGAGTCGAGCGTCGACGGCTACGACGACGACAGCGGCGCCACCGAGATGGTGACGCCCGAGCGCGTCGCCGCCCTCGCGCAGGGGCGGCGACGCGACCCCGTGACGCCGGCGGCGCCCCCGCCCTCGATGCTGCTGCCCCCGCCGGCGGCGCCGCCGCGCCGCGCGACCCCGCCCGCGTCGACGCGCAGCACCGGCCAGCCTGCCGTGACCGCCCGAGTCGACGTCGACGACGACGACGGCGCCACCCAGATGGTCAGCCCCGAGCGGATGGCCGCCCTCATGCGCGGCGCGCCGTCGATCGGGGCGCCCGCGCCGCCGGCGAGCGCCGCGCCGAGCGCCGCGCCGAGCGCCACGACCGGCGCCAAGACGGGCCGCTGGCCCACGTCGCCCGCCGTCGCCGCCGTGCCGTCGATCATCGTCGAGGACGACGGGGCCAGCGAAGAGGGCGGCGCCACGCAGATGGTCAGCCCCGAGCGCCTCGCCGAGATCATGCGCTCCCGACGCGACGAGCCCGAACGGGGACCCGCGCCGACGACCCCGATCCCGCCGGCGGCGGCCGCCCGCGACAACCCGCGGGACGCCGTCCGCAGCGACGCCGACCTCGACGATCCGGCCGGCGCCACGCAGATGGTCAGCGCCGAACGCCTCGCCGAGATCCGGCGCTCCGGGTCGCGCGCCGCTGACGATCCGGCAGCGCCGCCACCCGCACCGCGACCAGAGACGCCGCCGGCCGGGACGTCGCCGGCAGGGACGCCGCGGGCAGGGCCGCCGCGGCCAGGGACGCCGTCGCGAGGGACGCCGCGCGCGAGCGGGGGCGACCCGACGCCGGCGACGACGCGCCCGTCGACCGCGGCGGGCACCGGGCCCCGCCCGGCCGCCACGGCGACGCCATCGACCAAGCCCGAAGCGGCGCGGCCCGCGGCCGCGCCGCCGGCGACGAGCGCCCCCCCCTCTTCGGGCGCCGGCGCGGGTCCGGCCCGACCGTCGTCCACGACGGCGCCATCGGCGGCCAAGACGCCCCGAGCGCCCAGCGCGGGCGCGCCGCCGCCGCCGCCGTCGAGCGCGACAGCGGCCGCAGCGCCGGCGCCGTCCCGGACAGGGACGACGTCGCTGACCATCGAGGCCCCCGACGGCGCGCGCGTGCTCGTCAACGGCACCGAGGTGGGGATCGGGCGCGTCGTCGTCGACGTCGCGGCCGGCTCGCGCGCCATCGTCAAGGTGATGCACGCGGCGTACGCGCCCTGGTCGAGCGTCGTCGAGATGGGCGGCCGCGCGAAGCTGCGCGTGCGCCCGCAGCTGAAGCCAAAGACCTGACTCCGCAGCGCGGACGCGTCACCGGTGATCCCGTGATGTGGGCCCGGCGGCTATCCGGACGCCGACGCCGCCGACGACGGGCCCGGGGCGCGCGCGGACCACGCAAGGCAGAGCCACGCGCCGACGAAGGCGAGGCCGCCAAGCGGCGTGACGGCGCCGAGGGCGCGGAGGCCCGTCAGGGTCATCGTGTAAAGGCTGCCCGAGAACAGCAGCACGCCGACGGCGCCGAGCACGACGCCGGTTCGCGCTGCGCTGCTGCGATCGGCGCGGAGGGCGAGCAGGCTCACGAGCAGCGCGTGCCACAGCTGGTAGCGCGACGCCGTGTCCCACCACTCGAGCCGCGTGGCACCGTCGCTGACGTCGGCGAGCAGGCCCTTGAGCCCGTGGGCGCCGAACGCCCCGAGCAGCACACCGGTGGCGCCGAGCAGCCCAGCCACGACGAGCGCGCGGCGCCCTGCCCGACCGTCGCCTTCCAGATCTACCTCGCTCCTCGTCACCGCCGACCTCGTCTGGCTACACTGACCGTCGTGAGCGTGCCGTCCCTCTTCGTCGTCGTCTACCTCGTGCTTGGCATGGGCACATCGACAGCGATGTGGACCGGCAAGCAGGACGAGCTCGAGCTGGCGATGACCCTCGACCTCGACGACGAGGCGCACCGGCCGCTGTTCCGCCTGCTGCTCGCGCTCTTCTTCCTGCTCGCGTGGCCGCTCGTCGTGTTCGAGGCCTTCGGCAAGGACCGCTGACAGCCCGGGACAGCGACGGGCGCCGACAGTTCGGGGCACGCTTCCGCCGCCGACCCGCCGTCGCCGGGCCGGCGCCAGACCAGCGCCGCCGTCGACGTCGCCGGCGCGCGCTGGTAAGCCCGTGCCATGCGCATGCTCTGCGTCACTACCGCCGTCTCGCTGTTCGTCGTCGCGGTCGCCAGTGGCGCTTGTCCGTCCGGCGCGCCAAAGGCCAACGCGCGCAAGATCACGACGCGCGCCGAGCTGATCGGCGGCCCCCGCGCCCTCGGCGAGGTCGGCGACTGGCTCATCCAGAACGACAGGGTCCGCTTCATCGTGCAGGACGCCGGCTTTTCGCGCGGCTTCGGCGTCTTCGGCGGCGCGCTGCTCGACGCCGACCTGGTGCGCAAGACCAGCGGCCGCGGCAGCTCCGACGGGGGCGTCGGCAAGGACAACTTTGGCGAGATGTTCCCGGCGTTCTTCCTCGAGGCGCTCGAGCCGCGCGAGGTGAGGGACCCCAACGACCCGCGAAAGACGCTGCCGCCCATCGAGATCGAAAACGACGGCACTGACGGCAAGGCCGCCGTGCTCATCGTGCGTGGCACCGGCGGCGACTTCATCGCCCTGACGCAGACGGTGAACACCACGTTGCTCGGCGATGACCGGCGCAACCCGACCCTGCTCTTCGAGACGCGCTACATCCTCGAGCCCGGCGCGCAGCACCTGAAGATGACGACGAAGGTGCAGAACATCGCCTTCCCTCTCGACACGCTGCAGCTGCCCAACGCGACGCTGGGCGACACCGTCGTGCCGACGCCGTTTGGCGACGTGCTGCTGTTCGGCGCCGGCAACAAGGTCTTCGCCCCCACCGACGCCGGCTTCGACATCCGCTTCACCCTCGAGAAGATCTACAACCGCGGCGACATCGCCTTGCCCGCCTTGCCCGGCATCGCCGCCGAGTTCGTCGCCTCCGCCGGCCCGGACGTCAGCTACGGCCTGCTCGCCGAGGCGCCGACCTTGCCGTCGCAGAACTTCGTCGCCGCCAACGCGACGGCGTTCCCGGGGCAGCCTGACCACGCGCTGCACATCCCGTTCATCGCCAGCGCCTTCACCGGCGTCTTTCAGGTGCTGCCGCCGAGCGCGCTCGCACCCAACGACTCGGCCCCCGGCGGCGCCGACGAGATGGAATTCACCCGCTACTTCCTGGTTGGCGACGGCGACGTGGCCAGCATCAGCGACCAGGTCTATGCGCTGCTCGGCGACCAGACCGGCCGCGTCCTCGGGCGCGCGCGCTTCGCCCAATCGGGCGAGGCCGTCACCCGCGGCTCGGTGGTCGTCCTCGGCGACGACGGCCGGAAGGTCACGCAGATGAAGCTCGACGAGGGCGGACGCTTCCAGGCCGACCTGCGCCCGGGCACCTACGACCTCGTCTTCGTCAAGGACGGCCTCGCCACCACGCGCCTCGACGACGTCGTCGTGCAGGCCGGCGCCACGACGCAGGCGCCGCTGTCGCTGCCGCCGCCGGCGCGGCTCGTCCTCACCGCCACCGAGCAGGGCGCCGGCCGCGTGCCGGCCAAGGTCACGCTGGTGGGCACGACGCCGGCCGACGACGTCGGCAAGCCGTCGGCCGAGTGGCTGTACGACCTGAGCCTCGGCGAGGACTTCCGCTACACCGACTTCATCCCCGACGTCGCCGGCGACGACGCCACGCTGCGCTACATCGAGGACTGCCAGTACACCGCCGATGGCACCGTCGCGCTCATCGCGCGCCCGGGCAAGTACACCGTCGTCGTCGGCCGCGGCGCCGAGTACACGCGCGTCGAGCAGGACATCGAGCTGGTCGCCGGCCGCGCCGTGGCGCTGGACGCCGTGCTCGAGCGCGTCGTCGACACCACGGGCTACGTCGGCGCCGACTTCCACCTGCACTCGGTGTTCTCGCTCGACAGCAACGCGAGCTTGCAGGACCGGATCACCAGCTACGCCGGCGAGGGCGTCGAGCTCGCCGTGTCCACCGACCACAACTTCGTCGTGGACTACCGCGCGACCATCGAGACGGCGGGCCTGTCGCGCTTCATCAATTCCGCCGTCGGGCTCGAGCTGACCACCATTGACCGCGGCCACTTCAATGGCTTCCCGCTGGAGCGCGGCAGCGGCGTGCTCGTCGAGGACGCGGACGGCGACGTCGACACCATCGCCAGCCGCACCTACGGCAGCTTCGAGTGGGCGCTGCGCAACCCCGCCGACATCTTCGCCGACCTCCGCTCGCGCGGGCACCTCGGCGAAGACGGCAGGCCCGGGTCCATCGTGCTGCAGGTGAACCACCCGCGCGACTCGATCCTCGGCTACTTCGACCAGTACGGCGTCAACGCCGACACGCTGGAGCCTGAGGGTCAAAGCGGCCTGATCGCCCCCGACCCGGTGCAGCACCCCGAGTTCAGCAAGGACGCCTTCTCCTTCGACTTCGACGCTCTCGAGGTCTTTAACGGCAAGCGCTTCGAGTTCCTGGGCACGTTCAAGGTGCCCAACGGGGTCACGCGCGACCCGGTGTCGTGCTGCCCGCTCTCCGCCGGCGAGATCCTGCGCGACCGCCCCGGCCCCACCTGCGGCGACGACGTGGACGACGCCGACTGCAGCTGCACCGATCGCGTGTGCGCCGCCGCCGCCGCCGTCTGCGACGCGCGGCAGGCCGCGCAGGTGGCGGCGGGCAGGTGCAACGTCGACGACACGCGCTACGACGTCGCCTTCCCCGGCGTCGTCGACGACTGGATCAAGCTGCTGCTCTCCGGCAAGCGCGTCGTCGGCACGGCCAACTCCGACAGCCACGAGCCCGAGAAAGAGGAGCCGGGCTCGCCGCGCACGTACATCCGCGCGCCATCGGACGACCCGGCGCAGCTGACGCCCGACGCCATCGTCAAGGCGTTCGCCGACGGCGACGTCTTGATGACCAACGGCCCGTTCGTGCGGGTCACCATCGACGGCAAGGGGCTCGGCCAGACGGTGACGGGCGCGACGCAGACGCTGTCGATTCATGTCGAGCAGGCCCCGTGGGTGAAGGCCGACACTCTGAAGGTGTTTTCGGGCACGACGGTCGTGCACGAGGAGCCCTTCGACGGCACGAAGAACGACTTCACGATCACCGTCGCGACGCCTGCCGACACCGTGCTGCTGGTCGAGGTGTCGTCGACGAAAGAGTCGTCGACGCTGTTCCCGTCGATCTACCCGAACGAGATCCCGCCGCTGCAGTTCACCGACGTGATCGGCTCGCTCGGCTCGTCGTTCGGCTTCGGCGTCGTCGAGGGCGCGCTGCAGCCGCGGGCCGTCAGCGTGACTACGCCGTTCGCGATGACCAACCCGATCTGGGTCGACGTCAACGGCGACGGCTTCGACGCCCCGCGCAGCATCCCCGGCGTGCAGGCCCAGACCGCCGCGCACGCGCCGCCGTCGTTCTCGCTGACCCGCCCCGTCGTCACCGTGCCCACCGCCGAAGAGGCGCGCCGGCAGGAGGCTCGCGCGGCGTGGGAGGCCCTGCCGCTGAAGAAGAAGCTGGCGCTGTCGCACCTGCCGCGCTGGCTGTGGCCGAGCAACGATCCCCGCGACGTCCGCCGTAGCCTCGTGCAGTTCACCCGCCACTCCGACCCGTGAGGTCGCGGTTGGCGTTGTGATCGCCGCGTGACGATCCGGGTAGCCTTGCCCGCGACGAGCGGAGCGCCTCCGCTCGCGGAGCCACCAAGGCCTCACCTGCTTGAGCGACCTCTGCGTCGACGCCGAAGGAGAAGGCGAAGGAGAAGGCGAGGGCGAGGCCCGTCGTCCGCAACCGCGTCGCGCAGGGAACGATCTTCACGGTGATCGTCGAGGGCCCTGACAACGCGCCCTTCACGCGCAACGTCATCGAGCAGCCGCACACGCTGCTCGACTCGGGCGAGACCTGCAGCCTGACGTCGACGACGGCGTCCTGTGATCCCAACGTCACCGGGCTCGCCTGCGTCGGCGTCGGCTTTGGCGCCTTCACGCTCACCACCGAGTAAGGCCGGCAGGTCGTCCTCGACGCGGGCGACGTCACCCACCGCACTGCGCTGTCAGCCTGTGCGCCCAGGGTCCCGCCCTCACGGCGCCGTCGAGCGCACGAGCTCGATCAGCAGCTCCTGGCAGGCGTCGACGGCGAACACCGACGCCCCCGCCGGCGCGATGCGCAGGTGCTGCAGGCAGCTCGTGATGGGCTCGGGAAACGTGGCCCGCGGCGGCGCGCCGTAGATCGTCGTGACCACGTCGTCACCGCCGACGCGGCCGCGGTCCTCGGCCAGCACCACGCGCAGGGCGTCGCGCGACGTCGCGTAGAGGTTGCCGGCGTCGTCGACGTCGAGCCCGGTGGGCGCGTTCACCGGGAAGAACCGCGCCGGCGCCCCCTCGCCGCTGCTGGCGGCGGCGCCGTCGCCGAGCACCGCGGCGACCGTGGGCGCAGCCCCGTCGACGTCATCGATGTGACGCACGCGGTGGTTGCCGGTGTCGGCGACGTACAGCGTCGTCGGGCCCGACACCCCGTCGCGGACGAGCGCGAGGCCCGACGGCTGGTTCAGCCGGGCCGCCGCCGCCGCCGCGCCGTCACCGAACGAACCGCGCTGCCCGGGGGTGCCGGCGAGGGTGGTGACGACGCCGTCGACAAGGTCGATGCGGCGGATGGTGTGGTTGTCCTGCTCGGCGACGTAAAGGACGCCGGTATCGTCGTCGAGGGCGAGGCCGGCGGGGCCGCCGAGGCGCGCGTCGTCGAGCACCCCGTCGCGGTGGGCGCCGACGCCCGGCCGCCCCACCATCGTGCGGGTGGTCCACGTCGTGGGGTCGGCCTCGTCGTGCAGCAGGAACTCGCGGATCGTGTGGCCGCCGCGCTCAGCGACGTACAGCCGGCGGGGCGCGCGCGCGGCGTCGACGACGACGCTGGTCGGCTCGCGCAGCGGGCGCGCGACGCCGAGGGCGACCGCGCCGTCGTCGGGGGACTCGCCGTCGGGCAGCCCCGACAGCGTCTGCACCACCCCGGCGGCGAGGTCGATCAGGCGCAGGCGGCCGGTCACACGCTCGGCGAGGATCAGGCGGGCGTCGTCGAGGAAGGCCAGGGACGAGGGACCGCGCAGCGTCGCGGTCGCGAGCGAGCCGTCGTCTTCGGGTGCCTCGCCGCCGAGCAGCGTCGCGACGGAGGCGGCGACGGGCTCGGCGGGCGAGCCCGTCGCCCGCAGCCGCAGCAGCCGCACGCGGTCGTAGCCATCGAGGACCAGCAGGCACGCCGCCGCGTCGCCGGCCGCGCCCGCGCAGCCTTCGCCCGCATACAGCGCCACCGAACGCGGATGGAACAGCTGCGCGGCGCGCCCGTCGTCGTCGTCGAGAAAGCCCGGCGCGCCGGTGCCCGCCAGCGTGAAGATGCGCGGCGGCAGCAGGGCGGGCGCGACGCCGGGGATCCGCAGGTCCATCAGCGCGCGCACGCGGTGGCTGCGCCGCTCGGTGAAGACCAGCAGGCCCCCGCTGGCGCCGGCCACCAGCGCAGCGGCGGGGAGGAAGCGCGCGCCATAGGGCTGCGCCAGCGCCAGCGCCGTCGGCGCGACGCCGTCGGCGCCGGGCTCGGCCGCGCCGCGGCCGGCGATGGTCGCGATCGTGCCCGCGGCCAAGTCGACGCGGCGGATGCGCTGGTTGCCGCTGTCGATGACGATCAGGCGCTGCCGGTCGTCGAGGTCGACGTCGGTGGGGGCGGACAGGGTCGCCGCCAGCGCGGGCCCGCCGTCGCCCGCGAAGCCGGCCGCGCCCACCCCGGCGAGGGTCGCGAGCTGCCCGCTGCCGTCGATGAAGCGCACGCGGTGGTTGCCCTGATCGGCCACGTACACCACCCCCGCCGCGGTCGCTGCGACGCCGCGCGGTGACGACAGCTGGGCCAGCCGCGCCGGCCCGCCGTCGCCGGAGAAGCCCGCGACGCCGGTGCCGGCGAGCACCCGCACGTTTCCCGAGCACTCGCGCAGCAGCAGCCGGTGCGCGTCGGGCAACACGCCGTACAGGAACAGCGAGTCGGCGAAGGGCTCGCAGCCTGCACGGCTCGTCACCGCGTAGCCCGAGCCGAACCGCTGCATGAGCAGCGGCGCGAAGTCGAACACCAGCCCGTCGTCCTCGGGCAGGCGTCCGGCGACGGTGCGCACCAACCACGGCGCGTCATCGCCGGCGCGCTCGACGACGTGGATGGCGCCGGCGTCGTCGGGCTCGCTGACGTAGATGCGGTGGGGCCCGTCGACGTGCAGGTGCTCGAGGCGTCCAAAGCGCGCCTGCGACGCGGGCACATCGACGAGCGCGCCCGGCTCTGCGGGGTCGCCGGCGAGGACGTCGAGGCGCTGGCGCACCAGGTCGATGACCAGCAGCGCAGGCACGTCGAAGCTCGTGAGGTATAGCTGCGTCCCGTCGGGGGACAGCGCGATGGACTGCAGCGTACTGCGCCCGATGCCGCGCTGCAGGCCCTGCTCGCTCGGGTCGAAGGCGCTGCCGTCGCCAACGACGGTGACGATGCGGGCGAAGCGGTCCGGCGCGTCGGGGTCGGGCTCGAGCCGGCGGACGCGCCCGTTGCGGCGGTCGAGCACGTACAGGTTGCCCTGCGGGTCGATGTCGAGGTCGCGCGGCGCGTTCAACGCGGCCGCCCGCGGATCGCCGCCGTCGCCCGAGAACCCCGCGGTGCCGGTGCCGGCGATGGTCGAGATGATCCCCGTGCGCGCATCGACGCGGCGGATGCGGTTGTTGTCGGTGTCGGCGATGAAGACGTTGCCGACGCCGTCGCCGATCGCCATCTCGGGCTGCGCGAGCGTGGCCACCGTGGCGGGCAGGCCGTCGCCGCCGAAGCCCTGCTCGCCCGTGCCGGCCACCGTGGTGACGATGCGCGTGCGCGCGTCGATGCGACGGACGATCGCCTCGTCAACGTCGGTGACCAGCACGTCGCCGAGCCCGTCCACCGACAGTCCTACGACGCTGGCCATGTTGACGTCGGTGGCCGGGACGCCGTCGCGCTCGCCGATGTCCGTCGGCGTGCCGGTGCCGGCGAAGCGCGTCAGCTTTCCGGCCGACGCGTCGAGCCGGTACAGGGACGCGTCGGTCAGGTTGGCGACGATCAGGTTGCCGTCGGGGTCGCCGGCAAGCGCCATGGTCGCGAGGGCGACGGCGAACGGGTCACCGCCGCTGTCACCGAGCCCGGCGCGCACCACCGGCGTCCACACCGCTAACCGGCAGCCGCTGCAGCGGTCGCGCTCGTTGCGGTTGCCGTCGTCGCACGCCTCGCCATCGTCGCGCACGCCGTCGCCGCACGCCTCGATCTTGGCGCAGTCGCTGCGGCAGCCATCGCCGCTGTTGGCGTTGCCGTCGTCGCACGCCTCGGCCTCGTCCAGGATCCCGTCGCCGCACCGCGGCGCCCGGCAGTCGTTGTGGCACGCGTCGCGGTCGACGTCGTTGCCGTCGTCGCAGTCTTCGTCGCCGCTGCGCAGCCCATCGCCGCAGCGCGGCTCGACGCAGGCGCCAGCGCGACAGATCCCGCCCTCGCAGCTCGTCCCGTCAGCGGAGAACGTCGCCAAGCCCTCGGCGATGACGAGGCAGGGCTGCAGCGCGCTGGCGCAGCGGCTCGCAGCGACGACGCACACGAGGCCCGCCGTGCAGTCTCCTGCCGCTGCGCAGCGCACGCTGGCGTCGCTGGGCACCACGGCGTCGAACACGCAGCCCGACAGGGCCGCGCACCACAGCGACAGCGCCCACGCCCTGCGACCCCTCAACGCTCCTTCGACGCTCCCCCCTCGCATGCTTCGGAACGTAGCACCATTATCATACTCCTCGTCACCGTCGCCGTCGCCGCCGTCGTCCTTGTCGAGCGCCGCGCGGAGCGCAGCGTCGCGACCGTCGCGCGCTACAGCTCGACGCGCGGCACCGGCGCCGGGCCGACGCCAGACTCGGCGCGGTCGGTGTCCTCGTGGGGTGTGTCCCAGCGGACCTCGCGGTGGTCGGCGCGGAAGGCGTCGGCGGCCAGCACGGCGTCGTCGACGTCGAACAGGTCGTCGCCGAGGTGGAGCTTGTACTGCCGCTGCTCGATGTAGCCGCCGGCCTTCATCGAGCCCGACGGGTAGCACTCGAGGGTGACCTCGCCGCGGAGATTTGCCGGCAGCTCGACGGGGATGCGCGTCGCCCACTCGATGCGCCCCGGCTGGTTGCGCGGCACGTCCTTGTGCTCGACGACGCGGCCATCGGGCAGGCGCAGCGTCACCTGGTACGTGTTCGTCGCCGCGTACAGCTTGCGCAGCGCGCGGTCGCCGTCCGCCGCCAGCTTGCGCAGCGCCGGATCGGTGCTCTTGCTCGACGCCGACAGCAGCTGGTCGAACGTCGCCCGCGGCAGGTCGAGGCTCTTGCCGTCGGGCAGGGCGATCGTGGCGCTGCCGAGCGTGCGGCTGCGGTCGGCGAGCAGCGCGTCGGTGGCCCGCTCGCACGCGGCCCGCAGCGCGACGAAGGCGCGGGCGTCGTCGCCAGGCTTGACGCCGCGGGCCGCGTGCGCCTGCTCGGCCCAGGCGCACGCGCGGTCGACGACGCCGCCGTTGGTGTGCCCGACACGTTGACGA
>Ga0194129_10004105_pt1 | contig 19679 bp, 16 predicted proteins | sample TA2KigCa35mmetaG_FD_150862 | JGI IMG/M metagenome (GOLD analysis project Ga0194129, IMG submission 150862) | Freshwater microbial communities from Lake Tanganyika, Tanzania - TA2015038 Kigoma Deep Cast 35m | ecosystem: Environmental > Aquatic > Freshwater > Lake | place: Tanzania: Lake...
GTGCTTCGCCGGTATCTTGTCGCCGCCGACGACGACCGGGTTGTCGCTGGCGGGGGCCGCGTCGTGGCACGCGGCGCCGAGCAGCAGGGCGAGGACGACGGCGGCGGAGACGACAGAGCGAGCGCGACGCATGTTCACGGGGTGGTTCCTTGCGCGGCCAGCTGGCCGAGCTGCGCCGACGTCCACTGCCCGCACACCATCCCCGCGTCGCCGCCGACGACGATGTGCACGACGCTGGCGGTGGCGAGGTGCGGCGCGCCGGCGCCGAGCGCAAAGGCGATGCCGGGCAGGATCGGGAGGTGGGCAACCACGAGCAGCGGGCCACGCCCGGCCTGCCGCAGCGCGCGGGCGGCGGCGTCAGCGTCGGCCTCGGGCAGGAAGCGGTCGTCCTCCACCAGCGTTACGCCCAGGATCTCGCCGACGATGGTCGCGGTCTGCAGCGCGCGCCGGTAGGGCGAGTGCCACAGCGTCGCCGGGCGCGTCCCGAGGCGCGCGAAGAGCGAGCGCAGGCCCTGCGCCGACGCCCGCGCCTGCGCCTGCCCGTGGGCGGTGAGCGCGCGGTGGAAGTCTCCCTGCGCCCACTCGCCGGCTTCGCCGTGTCGCATCAAGAACAAATCCACACTCCGAAGGTGCCAATGACGGACGACGCTGACAACGGTAAAAACGGCCGCCGTGTCCGACGCCCTTGACCCCTTCCTGCTCTTCTGCGGCTACCACCTCGGCCTCGACCGCCGGGGGCGCCGGCGCTTCCAGAACGCCCACGACGTCGCCCGCGACCTCGGCGTCGACGTCTCTACCGTGCACGCCGCGCTCGCGCGCTACGGGCTCGACGCCGCGCGCCTGTTGAACCTCGACTTCGACCTCGTCGGCGCGCAGCTGGACATCCAGGCGTCGCCGCCGGGGGTCGACCTCTTGTCGATCGCGCAGATGCACTGGGACTTGTTGCAGCAAGCCCCCGAGAAGCCCCGCGACTGGGCGCAGGAGGCCGAGGACGCCGCCCGCGAGAACGAGTCCATCTTCGGCCGGCCCCGCCGCTCGTGAGCTGACCTCCCGCGGCGCGTCAGGCTGTCGACGTCGTGGAGGCCAGGGCCTCGGCGGTCTGCGGCTGAAGGCCTCGGGGCTCGGCGGTCCAGCGCATGACGACGCGGGCGCCGGGGTGGCCCGGCTCGAACGCCAGCGTCGCCCTCACCGCCGCCGCCCGCCGCGCCGTGTTCCTCGGCGCCGTCCGGCATGACGCCCCGGCAGGCCGCGGCCATGGTCCTGTACGACCAGCACGACGGCGCCTTTGTCGGCGTGCCACCGCGCGCGCACGGTGATGACCTTGCCGTCGGCGTCGCGCAGGGCATCGGTCACGGCCTCCTGCAGAATGCGCAAAAGCTGCAGCTGCGTGCGCTGCGGCATGGGGGGGCAGGCCGTCGAGCGCGACGTCGAAGGCGACGGACACCGCGCTGCCCTTCAAGCGTTCGGTGAGCCGGTGGCGGAAGCCGCCGTTCCCCCAGCCGAGCCGGCCCTCGTCGTTGCCACGGATGTCGACGACGAGGCGCAGGTCGTCGCGGCACTCGCCGAGGACGTGGGCGCCGCGCTGCGCCGTGCCGTCCTGCGACAACAGGATGCGCGCGGTGGCCAGCGTCGAGCCAAAGCCATCGTGCATGTCGCGCAGCAGCTCTTCGCGTTCGCGGGCGCGGGCGGCTTGCTTGACAGCGACGGCACGAACAACGCCGACGACGCCGACGACGCCAACGTCTGCATCCCGACGCCGAACGAGGACACTTGCGACGCCGACGGCGACGGCACGAACAACGTCGATGACGCCGACGACGCCAACGTCTGCATCCCGACGCCGAACGAGGACGCGTGCGACGGCGACGGCGACGGCACGAACAACGGCGGCGACGCCACCGCCGACGACAACGTCTGCATCCCGACGCCGAACGAGGGCGCGTGCGATGCCGATGGCGAAGGCCTGACGATCGACGAGCAGGACGCCGCCGGCACCGATCCGTCCATCCCCGACAGCGATGACGACGGCCTGAACGATGGTGACGAGCTGAACGGCGCGACACCGTCGAATCCGAACGACGAGTGCGACCCGACGCTCGACGACGCGCAGTGCGACGCCGACGGCGACAGCGACACCAACGACGAGGAGCTGGACAACGGCACCGACCCGAACGACGTTGACACCGATGGCGACGGCGAGCGCGACGGCGCCGACTCCGACTCCGACGGCGACGGCGAAGACGACGCGCTCGAGTCGTACGAAGAGGATGCGGACGGCGACGGTGTCAACGACGAGAGTGACCCGGCGAACCTCGATACGTGCATCCCCAACGCCGACGCGGGCAACTGCGACCAGGACGGCGACGGCAAGGTCAACAGCGAGGACAACTGCCCGACGACGGCGAACGCGGGCCAGGACAACGCGCTCGGCGGCGCCGGCGGCGACGCCTGCACCGAGACGGTGCTGTCGGGCGGCGGTCTGGTGAGCTGCTCGCCGACGACGGGCGAGGGCACGGCGCCATTCGCGGCGTTCCTCGGCCTGTTCGGGCTGCTCGGCGCGCGTCGTCGTCGTCGAGTGACGGCGCCCGTGGCCGCTGCTGTTGCGGCGGCGCTGGTGGCGGGCTCGGCTCAGGCCGAGGCGGTGCAGGTGCCGGCGGACTCCTTTCGTCCGGCGATGGACACCGACGGCGTCATCGACACCGACTGGGCGGCGACGAGCGGCCACCTGTCGATGGATGGCGGGCTGTTCCTGGACTACGCGCTGAACCCGCTGGTGCTGAACACGGTGGGTGAGGACGGTGCGCTGACCCGGGCGACGTCGCTGGTGGCGCACAGGCTCGGCGGCAACGTGATCGCGTCGATGGGTTTCTTCGACTGGCTGCAGGTCGGCATCGACGTGCCGGTGGTGCTGTTTCAGACGCGCGACGTGGCGACGCTGCCGACGCTGCGGGGCGTGGCGGTGCAAGCGCTGAGCGTCGGTGGCGTGGGTGACCTGCGGCTGCGTCCGAAGTTCCGGATCCTGCGGGCCGAGACGGCGGTGGTGGACCTGGCGGTGATCCCGACGGTGACGCTGCCGACGAGCACGGCGTCGCAGTCGTTCCTGGGCGAGTCGTCGTTCACGGTGGTGCCCGAGCTGGCGGTGTCGAAGGCGCTGGGCGACCTGCGCTTGACGACGAACGTGGGCGCGCGCCTGCGTGGTCTGTCGGGCGAGCTGGCGAACATCCGCATCGGCAACGAGCTGACGTACCGCGGCGCGGTGGGCTATCGGCTGGGCACGACGGGAGTCGAGGTGGGCGGCAGCGTGACCGGCGCGACGTGCCTGACGGCGCCGTTCGAGGCCAGCACCGAGAACCCGCTCGAGGCGGTGGTGGGCCTCGGCTACTCGCCGGCGGGCCCGACGGCGCCGACGACAAGAACATGGAGCTGTCGGACAACCGTGCGAAGGCCGTCGTCGAGCACCTGTCGAAGAAGGGCATCGCGAAGGAGCGCCCGGAGGCGAAGGGCTTCGGCGAGAGCAAGCCGGTGGTGCCGAACGACTCGAAAGAGAACCGCGCGAAGGACCGCCGCGTGGTGTTCACGATCCTCGAGCAGGCCAAGTACTGACGGCGTTGGCGCTCGCGCGCGCTGACGTGCCCGAGAGCCCGGCCTTGCGCCGGGCCCTCGACTTTTGGGGCCACCAGGCGATGCGCGGCCCGCAGTGACCACGGCGCCTGCGTCCCACGACGCCCGGCGGCGCCGCCCTCGGAGCCGGAGCCGGCTGCCCAGACGGAGACGGCTGGAACAACGGAGACGGCGGGCGTCGACGGCAGCGACGCGCCCCGCTCAAAGCCCGGGGCGCCGGCGGACGCGCGACCGCCGCGGGGCGCTTGCCGTCCGCATACGGTCGCCGCGCCTTGCTCCCCGAGCGGCGCGCCTCGCGCTCGAACGTTCGTGCGACGCTGTCAGCGTCAGCCCTTGACGTCGAGGTCGATGCGCGCGGTCTTGCCGGCGCACTCGACGACCACGCCGCAGGTGCCGACGGCCAGCGGGCGCACGAGCCCGTCGGGGCCGACGTCGACGCAGTAGTCGGTGGCGCGGAACTTCAGCTTCGGCTGCTCGACGACGTTGCCCTTCTCGTCCTTGACGACCACCGTCACCTTGACCGGCGGACTGTCGAGCTTGAAGTTCGCCGGGAACTCGCCCTTCATCTCGACCGTCGACACGATGGTGTGCTCGACGGGCACCTCGGTGGTCAGCGTCTTGTCTGCGCCGGCAGGCACCGACGCGGTGACCGTCGCCTTGCCCGAGCCGGTCACCGTCAGCACCCCGCCGGCGTCGATGAGCACCACGTCGGGGTCCGACGACGTCCAGGTCACGGTCAGGGGAGCCTTCGCGTAGTCGTGCTCCCTGACGCCGCGGTAGGCGCGGATCGTCAAGGTCTCAGTCTTGCCGAGCTCGGTGGCGCGCAGCGTCGCCGGCGCGGCGATCTCGATGCGATCGGGCGGGGGCACGCCGCAGGCGAGGGCAAGCAGGACGGCGAGGGAGAGGGCAGCAAGGGAGACAGTCCGCATCCGCGAGCGATCCCTCCTTGTCGCGTGCCACGCAAGGGACGCCCGGACGCCCGGGATCCCGGGCACCGATCCGCCCCCCTCGGCCGGGATTTTGCGCCGGCGCGCGCGCGGATCCACGCTCGACCCATGCGCACCCTCGACATCGACTGGGCCGACCTGGAGATCGCGTTTCGCGACGCCGGCACCGAGAGCTACCTCGACCGCGACGGCGGCGATGTCCTGTCCATCGTCGACGGCTTCGACGACGAGCGCGACCTGCGCGAGCGCCTCGCCCGCTTCCCCGGCCGCTTCGTCCCGATCGTCCCCGTCGACCGCGCCTTCACCGCCGCCGTCGTCGAGCGCTTCGTCGCCCGCCAGAAGCCCGCCGTGGCGGCGCGGCTGCGCGACGCCTTCGCCGGCGCCGGCGGCCTGTCGCGCGTCATGGCACTGCTGCGCGATGACAAGCCCCTGCTGCAGGCCTTCGCGCGCTTCGAGCAGGCCGAGCTGCTTCAGCACATCGAGCGCTTCCTCGCCGGACACGGGCTGTCGTCGGCAGAGCAGGCGCCGGGCCTCGAGCTGTTCGAGGGCACCGCCTGACCTGCGGTCGCCGTCCGTCGCTGGTTATTGTGCGGCGCAGCATCTTCACTGTGCATGTGCACAAACCCGGTTGACATTCAGCGCTCGCTGCGGCGACAACCCGGCACGCGACGCATTGTGCGATCGCAGCAGCCGCCGGGGCCCGATGGACGAGACACGCCGCATCGCCTTTGCGCCCGCCGTTGGGCCTGACGTTGGGCCTGACGTTGGGCCGGCTGCCGTACCGTGGGCGACACCCCAGGCGGTGCCCGGGGCGGTGAGCGTCGAGCAGCTGCGGGCGCAGCTCGCCGCCGGTCGTCCGCCGCCGGCGCGGGGCACCTCGGCCGACGGGCGGCACGTGATCTTCGTGCACGGGCTCGGCCACGACGCGTGGGACTTCGGCCCGCTGATGCAGCGCCTGCCCGACGGCGTCGTCGGCCACGCTGTCGACCTGCCGGGCTTTGGTCCCGGGCTGCTCGACTCACCGGCGGCGCCGCTGTCGCTGGCGATGCTCGAAGACAGCGTGCTGCAACAGGCGCGGGCCTGCCCGCGGCCGCCGGTGGTGGTGGCGTCGTCGCTGGGCGGCCATGCGGCGCTCCTGGCGGCGCTGGCGCACCCCGAGGCGTTCGCCGGGCTGTTCCTGCTCTCGCCCGGCGGTCTGGTCGAGGCGCCGAAGCCGACGCAGGCGGTGTTGCAGCGCTATTACGCTGTCGACGCGATCATGGCGCGCCCCGACGACGAGCTGGTCGCCAACTCGCGCCGCGTCTTCGCGCGGCCGCACCCGCTGCGCGAGCAGCTGGCCGCGCGCAAGCTCGCCTGGCACCGCGCGCCCGCCGACGTGAAGCGCCGGTTCGCGCTGCCGTTCTCGACGGTGATCGACGACGTCTTCGCGCGCCCGGTGCGCGCGACCGTGCACCGGCTCAAGGGCCGCCTGCCGATGCTCGTGATCTTCGGCGGCAGCGACGTCGTCGTTCCCTTGGCGGCGGGCCGGACGCTCGAGGACCGCTGCGGCGCGCGCCTCGTGATCCTCGACGGCGTCGGCCACTGCCCCCACCTCGAGAACGCCGACACCACGGCCCGCCTCGCCTTCGACTTCGTCCGCGCCACCTTCGACGCGGCCCCCGCCTCGCCCTGACCGGGCGAGCACCACGGAGCATGACGATGTACCAGGGTGACTGGACCGAGCGACTGGCGCAGCTCTTCGGCGAGCGCGAGGCCATCGTCGACGTCGACGACAAGGGCGAGGTGCGCCAGCGCATCACCTACGACGAGCTGCGCATGCGGGTCGCGGCCACCGCCGCGGCGCTCGTCGAGCATGGCGTCACGCAAGGCGCGCGGGTCGCCATCGTCGCGAAGAACCGCGTCGAGCATCTCGAGCTGCTGTTCGCCTGCGCGCGCCTCGGCGCGCTGTTCCTTCCGGTGAACTGGCGGCTGGCGGCTCCCGAGGTGCAGTACATCCTCGGCGACGCGACGCCGTCGGTCGTGGTCGTCGAGCCGGCGTTCCTGCCCTTGGTGCAGGGCTACGCGCCGCCCGACGGGGGCAGGGCCGTCGTCGTCGCCGTCGACGACTTCGCCCGCGAGGTCGCGGCGCGGCGCGCGCAGCACCGCGCGACGGGCGCGACGGTGGCGCCGGCGCAGGCGGCGGTGTCGACGGACGACGCGTGGATCATCCTGTACACGTCGGGCACGACGGGGAACCCGAAGGGCGCGCTGCTGCCCTACCGGCAGGTGGCCTTCAACGCGCTGAACACCATCGTCGCCCTCGATCTGTCGTCGAGCGACAAGACGGTGACCTACACGCCGCTGTTCCACACCGGCGGCCTGCACGTGCTGACGACGCCGATGTTCGCCAACGGCGGCTGCATCGTCTTGTGCGACGGCTTCGACGCCGACCGCGTGCTCGAGCTCACCGCGCGCGAGCAGTGCACGGTGCTCTTCGGCGTGCCGACGACGTACGAGCGCATGGTCGAGAGCGCGCTGTTCAAGAGCGGCCGCGGGCTCGCCGTGCGGCTGGCGCTGTGCGGCGGCGCGCCGTGCCCGCGCAGCCTGATCGACACGTGGAACAACCGCGGCGTCGTCTTCAAGCAGGGCTACGGCCTGACCGAGTGCGGCCCCAATGTCTTGAACCTGAACCCCGCCGACGTCGTGCGCAAAGCGGGCGCGGCCGGGCGGCCGAACCTGACCATCACCGCCGTCGTCGTCGAGGACGACGGTCGGGTGGTGCGGGGCGCGGGGCGCGGCGAGCTGTGTCTGGGCGGGCCGTGCGTGTGCCTCGGCTACTGGAACAAGCCCGACCAGACGAAGGCGTCGTTCACGACGGGTGAGCGCGGCGTGCCCGCGGGCCTGCTGAAGACTGGCGACGTCGTCGAGGTCGACGACGAGGGCTTCATGACCATCGTCGACCGCAAGAAGGACATGTTCATCTCGGGCGGCGAGAACGTGTACCCCGCCGAGGTCGAGAAGGTGCTGTCGGACCATCCGCGCGTGCGGGCGGCGGCCGTGATCGGGATCCCGTCGGCGCAGTGGGGCGAGGTCGGCCGCGCCTACGTCGAGGCGAAGGACGCCGCGGCGCCCGTCGAGGTCGACGACCTGCTCGCCTTCGCCCGCGCCCGGCTGGCCCGCTACAAGGTGCCCAAGGAGGTCGTCGTCGTCCACGCCCTGCCGCGCAACCCGTCGGGCAAGGTGCAAAAGCACCTGCTCACCCGCTGAGGTGTCCCCGCGACCAAGGCCACCGATGCTGCGCCCCCGCCTGTCCCTCGTCGTCGTGCTCGTGGCCTCGCTCGCCGCCGTGGCCGGCTGCGACGGCGCCGTCGACGGCGTGGCCTGCGTCGCGAACGACGACTGCGCCGACGACGAGCGCTGCGACGGCGGCGTGTGCGTCGCTGCCGGCGTCAATGAAGGCGAGGGTGAAGGGGACGGCGACGGCGAGGGCGAAGGTGACGGCGAAGGCGAGGGCGAAGGCAAGGGCGAGCCCGCCGGCTGTCGCGACGACGGCGACACCACGCTGACCGCGCGCGAGCTGCCGCTGACCCTCGATACGCCGCTGCGCATGCTCGAGGCCGTCGACGCCGACGACGAGGCGCTGCCCGTCGACGTCGAGGGGCGTGACGACGGCGGCGCGCGCGTGTGGGACTTCTCGGCGCCCTACGCCGCCGACCGCGCGGTGCAGGTCGAGGCCCAGGCCATCGACGGGCGCCACTGGTTCCGCGCCGACGTCGACGACCTCGGCCTCGTCGTGCAGCCCGGCGAGGCGCTGTACACCGCGAAGCTCGATGAGCAGACGTGGGGCGTGTTCGTGCGCGCCGACGACGCGCTGCTGTTGCACGCGGTGGCCAGCGTCGTGCCCGACGACACCTTCGTCGCCTACGACCCGCCCATCCGCGCGCTCGTCTATCCGCTCGTCGACGGCGCGACCTTCGCGTCGACCTCCGACGGCGCCGGCGCGTTTCAGGGCAACGCCTTCTACTGCTCGACGGACACGTACGAGTCGACGATCAGCGGCCGCGGCACCGCCCGCACGGCGGCCGGCGACTTCCCCGCGCTGCGGGTGCTGACCCGCCAGCGCGTCGTCGTCGACAACTGCTTCGGCGTGCCCCTGCTCGTCGTCGAGCACCGGCAGGCCGTCTTCCTGAGCGCCTGCACCGGCGCCGTCGTCGCCGTCACGTCGGCCGAGGGCGAGACCGAGCCGGTCTTCGCCGTCGCGTCGCGCGTCCGCCGCGTCGGCCTGCCGCCCTGAGCCGCGCGCGGATTGTGCCGATGCACACGGTCCTTGGCGACGACGAAGACGGCAATCTTGTGCAGCTGCGAAGAACGGCCTTGACCGGCGCCGCTGCGGCTGCGAGACGACCGCCGTGGTCCTGCTGGTGCGCGCCCGATCGTCGTCATGCTTCGCGCGCGCGCGGTCGTCGCTCGCGGCCACGCTCGGCGCGCTGGGTGTCGTCGCGGCGGGCGGCGTGGCGGGCGGGGCCGGCGTCGGCTGCGTGACCCCCGGCGCGCACGCGCCGGCGGCGCCGGCGGCGGCCGGCGAGGGCAAGGGCGTCACCTTCGTCGACGTTGGCGACGCGTGGCTGCGGGTGCGCGACCGCGGGCCCAGGGCGTCGACGAAGACGCCGCTGGTGCTGCTGCACGGGTTCGGCTCGCGGCTCGAGACGTGGGTGCTGGTGCAGGACGCCCTCGCCCACGACCGGCGCGTGATCGCGTTCGACCACAAGGGCTTCGGCCACTCCGAGCGCAGCGGCGGCGACTACGGCCCCGAGAAGCACGCTCGCGACGTCGTCGCGGTGCTGGACGCCCTGGGCATCGAGCGCGCGGTGCTGGCCGGCCACAGCTACGGCGGCGGCGTCGCCCTGCGCGTGGCCCTCAGGCACAAGGAGCGCGTCGCCGGCCTCGGCCTCGTCGATGCGTTCGCGCTGCAAGAGCAGGTGCCGACGTCGTTTGCGTGGGCGAAGGCGCCGGGGCTCGGCGAATTCATCTTCTCGACGTTGTTCACCGAGCTGCCCGGCGAGAAGTACGTGCTCGCCTTCCACGACGGCCAGCGCTTCGCCACCGCCGAGGTCCTCGACGACGTGCGCGCGCTGCAGGAGCGCCCGGGCAGCACCTTCGCCCTGCTCGCCACCGTGCGCGCCATGGACTACGCCGCGGTGCAGGCCGGCTACGCCGCGGCGACGACGACGCTGCCTCGCGTCGTCGTCTGGGGCGAGGACGACCGCGTGACGCCGCTGCGGCAGGGCAAGCGGCTCGCCGCCGCCCTGGATGCGCCCCTGGTGGCCGTGCCCGCCTGCGGCCACGTGCCGACGTGGGAGCGCCCCGGCGTCGTCGCGCAGGCGCTGCGGGGCGTGCTCGCCGCCGCCGACGCGGCGGAGCCGTCGAACCCGACGAACCCGACGAGCACGCCGACCCTGGGGTCGCCATGAGCTCCCACGGGCGCGCGCTCCTCGTGATGGTGTTCACAGCGGCACTGTCGTCGTCGACGGCGATGGGGCGCACCGGCATGGGCGACCCGGTGCAGCCGTGGCGCGACAAGGAGCCCGACGAGTGGCTGGTGCTCGATGGGCACCTGCGCCTGCGCTCGGCGCTGACGTCGCACCTCGACCTCGACCGCCCCGTGGGCGTCGCCGGCGCCGGCAGCACCGCGCTGTGGGCCGCCGGGCAGGGCGCCCTCGACCTGACCTACGGCCACGACCTGCGGCTGCGGCTGGCGCCGTCGTTCTTCATCGGCGACCTCGCCCGCGTCGTCGTTGAGGTCGACCTGCTCGACAACGTCGCCCTCGGCGCGCGGCCGCGCTTCACGCCCTTTCGCGACACCACCGGCCTTGTCGCCGCGGCGCCGTTCGCCGCCCAGCCCTCGCTGGGGGACGTCGCCACGCTGCGCACCGCCTACGGCGAGGTGCTGCTGCCCATCGGCGTGCTGTCGGCGGGCCGCATGCCGTCGCACTTCGGCATGGGCCTCGCCGCCAACGACGGCGCCGACGTCGACGACGACCTGGGCGATCGCGCCGACCGCGTCGCCTTCGCGATGCCGGTGCTCGGCCACGTCGTCGCCGCCGCCTTCGATCTGGGCGCCAGCGGCCCCAGGGCCTCCGGCGCCGCGCGCGCCGCCGGTCTTGGCCCCGCCCCGCGCCTGCCGAGCGTCGCCGAGCAGTCGCTGTCGTTGGCGCTGCTGCGCTTCCACGCGCCGTGGGAGCTCGACATGCTCACCCACGCCCGCACGCCCGAGGGCGGCCGCACCGTCGTCGACTACGGCGTGGCGCTGTCGGTCGAGTGGCAGGACGACGACGTCCCCGGCTACTGGGTCGCCTTCGACGACGCCCTCGGCGCCGACCCCGCCGCCGTCGTGCGCCGCGGCTACCGCGCCGGCCTCGCCGACGGCTGGCTGCGCGTCGCCACCCGCCGCCTGCGCCTCGAGGCCGAGCTGGTCGGCGCCGCCTTCACCATCGACAACGCCTCGCCCCTCGCCGGCGTCACGCTGCGCACGCCCGTGACCGGCCTGCCGTGGGGCGGCGTCGTCACCGTGCAGGGGCGCCCGCTGCAAGACGAAGACCTGCTGCTGCTGCACGGCGAGCTCGGCGTGGCGTCGTCGGACCCGGCCCCCGGCCTGCCGCTGCCGTCGCCGCAGGCGCTGTCGACGGCGCAGCCCGGCGACGTCTTCGGCAGCCAGCTCGACGGCCCGCGCGACACCCGCCAGGACGCCTTCCGCCTGCACCCGCTGCACCGCATCGACCTGATCCTGTGGCGCACCCTGCTCGGCGGCGTCAGCGAGGCCGCCTACGCCCGCGCCCACGCTGTCGTAGCGCCCGCACAAGACACGTTCCGCGGCCTGCGCCTCGAGGGCAACGTCGTCTACTCCCACGCCCTTGACGCCGCCAGCGCGCCGGGCGGCGCGAGCCCCCTGGGCGTCGAGCTCGACGGCGCCGTCGTCGTCCCCTACGACGCGTTCTCGCTGCGGCTGGATGCCGGCTGGCTGCTGCCCCTCGGCGGCCTCGGCGCGCGCCCTGTCGGCACCCAGACCCCCGTCGCGCCGACCCCGGCGACGATGATCCTCGTGAGGCTCGCCTATGCGCTGTGACCCCGTCGCCCTCGGTCGCCTGCTCGCCGGCGTCGTCCTCGCGGGCGCGGCGGCGTCGTGGTCGGCGTGCCTGCCGACGCCGCTGCCCGACGACGACGAGGCCTACGTGCCGCCGGCGCCGGCGCCCGCGTGCCACGGCGACAACGACGGCACCATCACGGCCGCCGAGCTGCCGGTGGTCACCGGCGTCGTCGCCCGCTACCGCATCGGCGCCGACGTCGCGGTCGACGTCGATGGCAGCGTCGACGACGAGGGCGTCGTCGTCTGGGACCTGTCGCGCCCCGACCCGCAGGGCGAGCCGGTGGCGTCGCTGGCGGCCGAGCCCATGGCCGGGCAGTGGTTCGCCGACCTGTTTCCGCAGGCCGGCCTCGCGGCGCCGCTGTCGGCCGACAGCGCGCAGCTCGGACCCCTCGTCATCGACGACGACGGCTGGCGCCTGCTCGGCGCCGCATCGAGCAACGCGAACCCCGCCGAGGGCCTGACCCGCGTCGTCTACGACCAGCCGACGACGCTGTACCCGCTGCCGCTGTCCGAGGGCGCCACCGCGCGCTCGACGTCGCGCGCCGACGACGCGCTGCTGCTCGGCGTGCCGACCTCGTTCGTCGACGAGACCACCGTCACCGTCGTGCGCCGCGGTCGCGTGATCCTGCCCGACCTCGTCCTTTACAACACGCTGCAGGTCACCGTGCGCCTGCGCCGCACGCTGGTGGCCGGCGACGTGCAGCAGGTCAGCCACCACTTCGTGCACGAGTGCCTCGGCGAGGTCGCCCGCTTCGTCTCGCCGGCGGCGCCGCTGTCGCAGCCCCTCGACGACGACTTCGCCGTCGCACAAGAGGTCTGGCGGCTGTCGCTGTAGCGAGGCGCGCGGGCGCGGCGCCGGGTGTCGCTGGATGGACGAACCTCCGCGGCGGCGTTGCCGTCGTCGTCGGCGGGCGATAGCCCCCGGACATGACCCGTCGCCGCGCGCTCGCCGTCGCCGCCGCCGCCGCCCTGCTGCTGCCCGGGTGCAACCCGGCGGCCTGCTCGGCGCCGGCGGACCTGCCGAAGGACAAGGCCCTCGAGCTGGCGTCGAGCTCGCGCGCGGCCCCGGCCGCCGACGTCGACGTGGTCTTCGACGCCCTCGGCGTGCCCCACCTGTATGGCGCCACCGAGGTCGACCTGTCGTACGGCCTGGGGTTCGTGCACGCGCGCGACCGGCTGTTCCAGATCTTCGTCTACGTCCACGCCGCCGAGGGCCGGCTCACCGAGCTGCTGGGCGAGGACCTGCTGCCCATCGATCGACAGAACCGGCTGCTCACGTGGCGGCTCGACGAGCAGGAGGCCGCGCTGTCCGAGCGCGACCGCGCGCTGGTGCAGGCCTACGCCGACGGGCTGAACGACGGCGCCGGCCACGCCGGCCGCTCCGCCGAGATGGCGCTGCTCGGCGTCGACTGGGAGCCCGTCTTTGTCCGCGACGTGCTCGCGGTGATGCGGCTGCAGCAGTGGAGCCAGTCGGTGGGCTTCACCGAGGAGATGACGCGCTGGCGGCTGGCCCGCACGCTCGGCGTGAACGACCCGCGCTTCCGCGCGCTCTGGCAGGACACCCCCGACAACGGCCACTCCATCGTCGCCGCCGACAGCCACTCCGGCGATGCGTTCGCGTTCGGCCTCGACCGCGACAAGGCCCGCTACCACCGCGCGCCACGGGCTTCGTCGTCGCCCGCGTCGTCGTCGTCGTCGCCGCTGGCGCAGCCGTCGCCGCTGGCGCAGCCGTCGCGGGGTCTGCAAGCGGTGACGGGGGTGCTGGCCGGCCTGAAGCGCGACGTCGGCGACCGCTTCGCGCGCGGCGGCACCGGGCACAGCAACGAGTGGGTGGTCGACGGCGACCACAACGCCAGCGGCGCGCCGGTGCTGTGCAACGATCCGCACCTCGACCACGCCGCGCCCGGCGTCTTCTACATGGTGCACCTGGAGGCGCCCGACTTCACCATCGCCGGCGGGTCGTTTCCCGGCATCCCGGCGGTGTTGATCGGGCACGGCCGGCACATCGCGTGGGGCGTCACCAACGCCTACGCCGACACGCAGGACGTCGTCGTGCTGCGTCCGTGGGCCGGCAACCCCGACCTGTACACCCTCGACGGCGGGCCGATGAACTTCACGCGGCGGACCGAGCGCTTCCGCCTCGGTAAGGCCGGTGACGACGAGGTCATCGCCGACGAATACAGGGAGAGCGTCTTCGGCCCGGTGCTGCCCGCCGGCTGGGGCACGTTCGGCGGGGCCGAGAGCTGGAACACCGACGACGAGCGGCTGGTGCTGCAGTGGACGGCGTACCAGTTCCCCGAGCGCACCGGTCGGATGATGTCGGCGTTCTGGGATCTGGCGCGCGCCACCACCATCGACGCCGCCCACGACGCTGTGCAGCGCTTCACCGCGCCGGCGATGAGCATCGCGATGGCCATCGCGCAAAACGACGACGGCCCCGCGGGCATCCACTACCGGCTGAACGGGATCATCCCGGTGCGCGGCGACGACCAGCGCGTCGACTTTCCGCGGCTCGGCGTCACGCGGGCGAGCGGCTTCGTCGACGTGCTCGACGCCGCGCAGAAGCCGCAGCTCGACAACCCCGCCGCGGGCTTCTTCGTCGCGTCCAACCAGCGAGTCGTCGACAACGGCGTCTTGTCGCAGCGTTTCGTCGGCTACGAGGGCGCGCGCCACTACCGCGCGAGCCGCGCCCACGAGCGCCTCGCGAAGCTGCTCGAAGGCGGCAACCGCCCGAGCCCCGAGGAGCTGCTGTCGATCCAGCAGGACGTCACGAGCATCGAGGCCCGCACGCTGGCGCCGCTGTACGGCGCCCGCTGTCCAAAGGCGCTGCCCGGCCGCGACGCCGACCTCGTCGCGCGCTTCTGCAAGGCCGTCGCCGACTTCGACGGCGCCTACACCAAAGAGGCCCGCGCGACGCCGTTCGTGCGCGTGCACCAGCGCTTCAAGGAGGTGCTGCTGCGCCGGCACCTGAGCGCCGACCTGAGCGACGAGGCCGCCGACCAGAGCTGGGTGATCATGGCGGTCAACGGCCTCGTCGAGCGCGCCGCCAACGACCGCGCCACCGACGGCGACCGCGCGCTGCTCGACGACCCGCGCACCGACGCGGTCGAGGACTTCGACGCCGTGCTGGCCCTCGCCACGAAGGAGGCGCTGGACCTCGTCGTGCAAGAGGCCGGCAGCGCCGACGCCGACTGGCGGTGGGCGAAGCTGCACACGCTGCAGTTCAAGGGCGTGCTGGCCCGCGCGCCGTGGGTGGGCGGCTTGTTCCAGACCGGCGAGCACGAAGAGAGCGGCACGGGCACCGCGCCGCGGGCCGAGGCGCCGTCGACGTCGAACCGGCTGCGCATAAGCTCGGGGGCGGGCCTCCGCAACTTCGCGGTGATGACGTCGCCGCCTACGGTGCAGCTGGTGAACGACACCGGGCAGTCGGGGCACTTCGGCCACCGCCACCTCGAGGACCAGTACCCGCTGTGGACGAAGGGCGAGACGCGCCGCCTGCAGCGCCGCCAGAGCGACGTCGAGGCAGACAACGACGGCCGCTTGCGGCTGCGCCCCGCGCCGTGACACACGACCCACCCGCGCCGTCGAAAGAGGAGCCGATGAGTCTGAAGAACCGCGCCGTGATCGCGTCGTTGAAGGTCCTGCCGCAGCACTGGATGAGCGCGGCGGCGGGCGTCGTCGCCGGGCTGCCGACACCGAGGCCGCTGCGGGGCGCGGCGTACCGGGCGTTCGGCGGCGTCTTCGGCGTCGACTTCGACGAGGTGAAGGAGCCGCTCGACTCGTTTTCGTCGCTGAACGCGTTCTTCGTGCGCGAGCTGAAGGACGGCGCCCGCCCCGTCGACGGCGCCAAAGACGCCGTGGTGTCGCCGTGCGACGGCGCGTGGGGCGCGTGCGGCACCATCGCCGACGACACGGCGTTGCAGCTGAAGGGCCGGCCGTACTCGGTGCGGATGCTCTTGCACGACGACGAGCAGGCGCGGCGCTTCGACGGCGGCACCTACGCGACGCTGTACCTGTCGCCGCGCGACTACCACCGCTTCCATACGCCGGTCGAAGGCGACGTCGTCGGCCTGCGCTACGTGCCGGGGGCGCTGTGGCCGGTGAACGGCGCGGGGCTGCAGTTCGTCGACGGGCTGTTCACGAAGAACGAGCGGATCATCGCGTGGCTGCGGCCGAAGGATCGCCCCGACGAGCTGGTGGCGATGGTGGCCGTGGGGGCCACGATGGTGGGCAAGATCCAGATCGCGTTCGACGACCTGACCACCAACGTGGCGACGCCGGACACGACGGTGAAGACCTACGAGCCGCCGGTGCACCTGCACAAGGGGCAAGAGTGGGGCCGCTTCCTGTTCGGGTCGACGATCGTGTTGTTGGCGACGAAGGGCGCGCTCCGCCTGGACGCGCAGCCCGAGGGCACCAAGCTGCGGCTCGGCGAGCGCATCGGGACGATCTGACGGCGCTCACGACGACGACGGCCGGCAGCCCTCATCCCCCGGCCCCTTCTCCCAATTCTGGGAGAAGGTGAGAAATGATCCGTCGCCGGTCTTGCCCGAAAAACACGCGTCGAAGACGACGACGCTGTGGGCCTGCTTGCCGGCGCCGACGAGCGACAGCACGGTCTTCTGCGCGACGCCGCGGCCGGCGACGCTGTCGGCCGCGGCGTCGGTGTCGACGCCGAGCAGCAGCCCGTCGTCGCCGCTGGCCGAGGGCGCGCCGTGGCCGACGAAGACGAACCACAGCGTCCCTTGCGCGCCGACGTCGGCGGCCAGCGCCTTCAGGTTCTTTTCGATCTTTTCTTTCGTCGCCTCGCGATCGGCGAGCAGCACGACCCGCTCGGGCCGCACCTTGCGCGACCGCAGCAGCCACTGCTGCCACGCGGTGGCGTTGTCGACGGCGCCGGCGATGGGCGGCAGGTTGTAGTAGTCGCCCACGCCGACGACGAGCGCGGCGTCCTGCTCGCCGCCGCCCTGCACGCCGGCGTCGGTGGACAGGTCGGGCCACGCCGGCGCGTCGCCCTCGGCCAGCGCGGGCGACGACGACAGCAGGCAGGCGGCCAGCAGCGCGAGGGGGGCCAGACGAGCTTGCATGGAAGCCACGCTAGCGCGCGCCGCCGCGTCGATGCAGCCGGTGAGGGCCGGTAGCAAGCTCGAGCGCGACGCTGACGACGCTGACGACGCTGACGACGGCGTGGCGGCTCGCCCGCGCCGGACGACGCCGGTGATCGTCCTCGGCGCGTTCGTCAGCCGACGTCGTCCGGCGGGCGCGCTGCCCGCGTCAGACGCAACACGAGCTCGTCGCGCCACGCCCCCAGACGGTCCCGGGTCAGCGGGGGCGGCAGGCGCTGGTCGGCCGGCACGGGGAACGACGACAACAACCACGCCAACGTCGCCGGCGTGCAGCCGCCATCCTTGCGCTCGGCTGCCGCCAGCGCGTCTTCGACGCGCAGGCCCGTCTGCTCGATGAACCACACGTCGATGAGGTCGCGCTCTTCCTGCCGCCCGACCAGCGCGGTCAGCTTGTTCACGAGGATCTCGTCGAGCGGGTCGACGCGCACGCCGTCGATGGTCGGCTTGTCTTCGTGCAGCTGCGGCACGTCCTCGTGGACGATGTCGACGACCAGACCTTCGCCGGCACGCTCGACGACGGCGCGGATGAACGTCGGCGTCTGCTGCCGCACCGTCAGCGTCGCCTGAAGGTCGGCGGCCACGGTACCGAGCGCCGCCCGGGCGTCGACGACGGCCTGAACATCGCGGACGAAGAAGTCGAGGTCGACCGTCGTGCGGTGGCGCAGATGAAAGCCAGCCAGCGCGGCGCCGCCGCTCAGGTAGACGCGGGGCTCGGCCCGCGCCATCGCGTGCAACACCGCGCGCTGCAGCGAAGTCAGCTTGTCAGGCGACGTAGCCGTCACGGCGCCATTGCTCGATGAGGAAGTTCCAGAACGGCGCGCGTCGGACGCCCAGACGGCGTTGCAGTCGCGGCAGCGCGTCGGCGACGTCTTGCGGGCGCACGAACCGCCACACCTCTCGATCGTTTGCCTCGCGCAACAGCAGCGCCAGCAGGCGATCGCGCTCGTCGGCATCGTCGCCCGCCAGGCGCGCGCGGAGCTCGTCGACGGAGAGATCCTCGTTCCAGAGGAACCACGGGCGGGCGGCGCCGTCGTCGAGGCAGAGCGAGAGCGGACGCATGCCGAGAGGATAATGGTCAGCGAGCCGTCGGACAATCGGAGCGCGGCGCAGCGATCTCCTCCCTATCAGGCGGAGGTGAAGACGGCGCCGATGGCGACGGGCGGGGATCGCCACGACGACGCTGACTTGATCCAACGACGACCTGGCGATGGGTCGACGCAAGACGCAGCGGTCATCTGTTCCTGCCGGGGGCTCGCAGCGCGTGCTCGATCTCGTCGAGGTCAGCCGGTGAGCCACATGACGTCATGGTGGCTCCCTCGCTGTGCGAGCCCACCCTCGTCTGGGTGTTCGTCACCCGGCCGAGCGTCAGTCGAGCGTGAAGTGCCGCGCCAGGTACGCGCCGCCGAAGTGCTTCAGCGGCAGGCACATCTGCTCTTCGACGAAGCGGATGAAGCCCTGAGTGTCGCCGCCGCCGGTGTCGAAGGGCCACTGGTGGGCGGCGATGGGAAAGCTCTCGCCCGTCGGCGCGGTGCAGTTGCCGCCGCCATTGCGGTCGGCGCAGATCGCGTGGTTGTCGACGACGACGCCGTCGGGCACGCCGCGCACCGTCTGGGCGTGCATGCCGTAGACCGACACCGAGCGCAGGTCGGTGCCGGCGTCGACGTCGAGCACCCAGTCCGTGGGCTCGTAGGCCGTCAGCACCAGCGCGAGCGGGCCGGCGCGGCGGATGGTGACCAGCGCGCTGCCCGGCTGGCCGCCGGCGACGGGCTCGGTGGTGGGGTTGCCGGCGTCGTCGAGGCTCCAGCGCCAGCTCGCCGTGCTGCCGGTGTCGTAGGCGCCCAGCACGACCAGCTCGGTGTCGTCGTCGGCCGACGACGAGAACGTCGAGGCCACGGCGTCGGCGGGCTCGGTCACGACGATGGGCGCGCGGCGGGCAGGGGCGGGCTCCGTCGTCACGCACGGGCCGGCGCTGCCGTCTTCGTTGGTGCTCCAGGCCCGAAAGCCCGCGGGCGGCGCAAACGCAAACGGCGCGGCGCCGAGGTTCAGCGCCAGCTCGGTGCCGGGCATCGCTTGGGCGGTGGCGAAGAACGCGCCGACGCCGGGGAACAGCCCCAGGGCCTCCACCGCGCGCAGCGCGCCGTCGGCGTACAAGGCGAGCGCGCCGGCGTCGAGGTCGACGGCGACGCCCATCACGGCGTCCTCGACAGGGCCTCCCGCCGCCGACACCGCCTCCTGGAAGTACGGGCCGAAGCCGACGTCGAACGGCGAAGCCGGCGACGCGAACGCGCCCGCCGACGCCCAGCCGGGCGCAAACGAGCGCGGCGTGACCTCGAAGTAGAAGCGGCCGCTGGCGTGGCCCTGCCGCGACGTCGCCGCGCCGCCGGTGGCCGCAGTGTCGCCGGTGTCGACCGTGGGCTCGCCGGTGCAGGCGGCCTGCGCGGCGCCGTCGCCGTCGGCCAGCGTCGTCGGCAGCGTCGGCGCCGCCGGTCGCTGGGGCAGCGTGTCCCGCCACGAGCCTCGGCTCGCCCCGTCGCGGCAGGAGCCACCGCCGTTCACGCCCGTGTCGTCGTTCGCGTCGTCAACGGGGTCCGCCGCGTCGTCGCCGCGCGGGTCGGTCGTGTTGTTGTCGTCGTCGTCGTCGTCGTCGTCGTCGCGTGCGTCGTCGGCGTCGGTGCGTACGTCGTCGGCGCGTGCGTCGTCGTCGGCGCGTGCGTCGTCGGCGCGTGCGTCGTCGTCGTCGTCGTCGTCAGCGCGGCCCTCGGAGCTGGCCAGCCGGGTCAGGTTGGGCCCGGCGGTCACGGGCGACAGCGGTTCGGAGCCGCAGCCGCTGGCCACCACCGACAACGACACGAACAAGACGCT
>Ga0194129_10004108_pt1 | contig 19664 bp, 16 predicted proteins | sample TA2KigCa35mmetaG_FD_150862 | JGI IMG/M metagenome (GOLD analysis project Ga0194129, IMG submission 150862) | Freshwater microbial communities from Lake Tanganyika, Tanzania - TA2015038 Kigoma Deep Cast 35m | ecosystem: Environmental > Aquatic > Freshwater > Lake | place: Tanzania: Lake...
CATGATCGACGGGTGCGGTGTTGCCGAAAACCAGATGATCCACCCTGGCTGGGTCGAGCGCTGCACGCTGCAGGGTCGCGCACACGGCGTGCACCCCAAGCTTGTGCAGGGGGACATCACGCAGCGATTTGCCGAAGTCGCCGAAAGGAGTCCGCGCACCAGCGGAAAGTACGATTTCGGAGGGGCTCAAGAGGAGACTCCTCAAGGTGGAGAGGGCCGTGGAGGAAGGAAGGACCAGTGGCGACTGCGCTTCGGATTTCAGTTTACCCGGCTGCAGCAGGTCTGCAGCCCTTCCCGCTCGCCCGGCCTTCACTGAAACGATTATTTGTTTTTCAAAGCCGGGCTACGATCGGTCTGGCGGGTAATCGCAAGGAAGATGGCATGGAAGCCTATGTGATCGGTGTGGCGTGCACTGCGTTCGGCAAGCGTCCGGAGTCGAGTTTTCAGGCGCTGAGCCGCGAGGTCTACCTCGCGCTGCTCGAGGACTGCGGCCTTTCGCCTGCCAGCACCCGCCTGATCGAGCAGGCCTGGTTCGGGAATTGCGGGCTTGGGCAGTGGGGGCAGGGTGGCATTCGCGGTCAGGTCTGCCTCACCCCGCTGATCGAGGAGGCACTCTTTCCCGAAAGGGTGCCGATCATCAACGTGGAAGGGGGTTGTGCCACCGCATCGTTTGCCTTTCACGGTGCCTGGAAGGATGTGCTCTCGGGCCAGGCGCGTGTGAGCCTCGCGATGGGCGTGGAGAAACTGGTGAGCCCCGACGATCCTGCGCGGGTCGCTGCGATCTTTGCAACGGCCATCGACCAACTCGAACCCTGGCGCTGGCGTGATTACTACACGCGTGCTGGCGAGTTGGCTGGCAAGCCCTTCGAGACCGGCCCGGGCCGCACGCTCTACATGGACACCTACGCGATGCAGGCGGCCTGGCACATGAAGACCTATGGCACCACGCAGCGCCAGATTGCGGTTGGAGCCTCGAAGAACCACCACCACGGCAGCCTCAATCCGAAGGCGCAATACCGGTTCAACCTCAGCGTTGAGCAGGTGCTCGAGGATCGTGAGGTGAGCTGGCCGCTCACCCGTTCGATGTGTTCGCCGCTCGGCGATGGCGCGGCGGCCGCACTGGTGTGCAGCGCGGAAGCCTTGCAGGATTTCTCCGCAGCGGCGCGCGCGCGCGCGGTGAGGATCCGCACGAGCCAGCTCTCAGGGGGAAAGTACCGCAGGCTCGACGAACCAGGGCTGTCGCAGGTCGCAGCGCGCAAGGCCTGGGCCGCCACCGGGATTCGGCCCTCGGAGATCGACCTTGTGGAGTTGCACGATGCCACCTCGTTCAGCGAGATCTACCAGCTCGAGATGCTCGGCTTCTGTCCGGTGGGTGAGGGCGGGGCGCTCGTGGAGTCTGGCGCCACGGCGCTTGGCGGCCGGCTTCCGGTGAATGTCTCGGGGGGTCTGGTGTCGAAGGGACATCCGGTGGGCGCAACCGGATTGTCGATGGTCTACGAGGTGGTGCGCCAGTTGCGCGGTGAGACCGGACCTGCGCAGGTGCATAACGCCCGACTGGGGCTGATCGAAAACGGAGGCGGGGTCATGGGTTTCGACGAGGCAGCTTGCGCGGTGCATCTGCTGGAGCGGTGTGCATGAGTCACCCCGAGGCGCATCGATCGATGCCTGCAGGAAACCCGGCGGATCGCGCCGCCGCAGTGCCAGGCCAGCGTCCGGGCCCGCCAGCGCTGATCGACTGGCAGCCCGAGGACCCGTCCACGCTTGCCAATCCTTATGCGCTCTTTGCGCGCATGCGCGAGGAGGACCCCTGCCACTGGAGTCCCCGGCTCAAGAGTTGGGTACTTACCCGCTACGAAGATGTCCGCAACGTCTGTTTTGACCGCGAAGCCTTGCACTCCTCGGATCGGCTTCGCCCCTACTTCGCAACCCTTCCACCGTCCGAGGCCGGACGTGTGACGCGGATCGTGCGTTATCTCTCGCAATGGATGGTGTTCAAGGACCCGCCCGATCACACCCGCTTGCGCCGCCTGCTCTCGCAGGTCTTCAATCCGCGCAGCTTTCAGGCAATGCGACCGCGCATCGGATCGATCGCCGCCAAACTGCTGCACGCGCTCGATGACCGCGAGCAAATCGATGTGATTGCCGATTTTGCGGGGCCACTGCCCTGTCTGGTGATCATGGCGATGCTCGGAGTGCCCGCGCACGATCTGCACCGCATCAAGCGGATGAGCGACGATGTGGCGCTCTTCATCGGTTCTTCGCGGACAAGCCCTGCCAAGTACGACGCTGCCGAGGCGGCAACCGGCGAGATGGCCGAGTACTTTCTGGCGCTGATTGCGCAGCGTCGCAGTGCGCCGGGCGAGGACCTCCTGAGTGCACTTGTGCACTTGCCCCCCGACGGGGAGGGGCAGTCGCTCAGCGAGGATGAACTGGTGGGCAGTTGCATCATGCTGCTTTTTGCCGGGCACGAGACCACCACCAACCACATTGCCAACGGCGTTGCAGCGTTGATGGAGCACCCCTCCGAGATGGACCGGCTGCGCAAGGATCCCAGCCTGATCGGCGGTGCGGTGGAGGAGTTGCTGCGCTACGAGGGTCCTTCGGGTGCGCAGGTGCGGATCGTGCGTGAGGCCCACAGCCTGCACGGCCGCAGCCTCGAGGAAGGGCAGCGGGTATTCCTGATGCTCAACGCCGCCAACCGTGATCCCCGAGCCTTCGAGGAACCCGACCGCCTCGATCTTTCGCGGCGCGGCCCCCAGCACCTCACCTTCGGGCTTGGTCCGCACATGTGTCTGGGGCTTGCGCTGGCGCGCACCGAGGGTCAGATCGCGATCCCGGCGCTTCTTGCGCGCTACAAAGCCCTCGAACCCGCAGGCGATACCCCTGTGTGGATCAATTCGCTCGTGTTTCGCGGCATGCACAACTTGCCGGTGTGCGTGCGGCGCGCCTGAACATCGATGGACGGCAGCATTTCCCGCCCGGAGTGGCTCCTTGAAGCCGAGGATCTGCACCTCGCCTTTGGGGGCATCCAGGCGCTTTCGGGCGTGAGCCTGGGTGTGGAGAAGGGCAGGATCAGCGCGGTCATCGGTCCCAACGGTGCCGGCAAGACGAGCCTCTTCAACACCCTTTCGGGCTTTTACCGACCTCAGCGCGGGCGGATCCTCCTCGAAGGTCGCGACATCAGCGCGGTGAGCCCCGACCGGCGCGCCGCGCTTGGGCTGGCGCGCACCTTTCAGAATGTGGCGCTCTTCCGCGGCATGACGGTGCTCGACAACATCAAGCTCGGTGGCCACTCGCGGCTGCGTGCGCATCCTCTCTCGGCGATGTTCTACTTTGGGGCGGCAAGAAGCGAGGAGATGGCGCTGCGGCACGAGATCGAGCGCGAGGTGATCGACTTCCTCGAGATCGATCACATCCGTCACCTGCCGGTCGCATCGTTGCCCTATGGCCTGCAAAAGCGGGTGGAACTGGCGCGGGCGCTGGCGATGCGGCCGCGGGTGCTTATGCTCGACGAACCTGTGGCCGGGATGAACCGCGAGGAAACCGAGGACATGGCGCGATTCATTCTCGACATCCAGGAGGAGCGCGGTATCAGCGTACTCCTCATCGAGCACGACATGGGCCTCGTGATGGATATTGCGCACCATGTTGCAGTCCTCAGTTTTGGCCGCCTGATCGGCCAGGGAGCTCCTGCTCAGGTGCGCGCACAACCCGAAGTGATCAAGGCCTATCTCGGCGAGTCGGCATCGCGGCGGGCCGCATGAGCGGAGGGTTCGACTGGATCGCGCTGGTCGAGTTCGCGGCGATCGGACTCTTGTCCGGAGGGCTGCTTGCGCTGATCGCGCTCGGTTTCGTCCTGATCTACAAGGGCACCGGGGTGATCAATTTCGCGATGGGCGAATTCATGATGCTGGGGGCGTACTTCTTCTACACCGCGCGGGTGATGTGGTCGCTACCGGACTGGTTGGCCCTGATGCTGACCTTTGCCGGGGTGGCGTCTTGCGCTGCCCTGGTGGAGCGCTGGTTGCTGCGGCCCCTCGCCGGGCAGAGCGTGATCGCAGTGCTGATGGCCACGATCGGGCTTGCAAGCGCGCTGCACGGTGCGGTCGATGCGATCTGGGGTGGCCAGAACTACAACATGCCGCAGATCCTGCCGCGCACTCCACTCTTGCTCGGCGACGTGCTGGTACCCGGCAAGGTACTGTGGAGTTTCCTTCTTGCGGCCCTGGTGATCGGGCTCTTCAGCGTGTACTTCCGGCGCTCGCGCACCGGGGTGGCAATGCGGGCCGCGGCCAGCGACCCGGTCACGGCGTATCTGATGGGGATCGATGTGCGCGCGATGCAGCGGCTCACGTGGATCTACGCTGGCCTCGTGGGGGCGCTCGCCGGGATCGTGGTTGCATCGATCACGAGTCTGTCGCCCGCGCTCGGGACAACCGCGCTCGGGGTGCTCGCGGTGATCATCCTTGGGGGGCTCGACAGCATCGTGGGAGCGATCGTGGCCGGCCTGATCGTGGGTGTGCTCGAGAGCCTCACCGCTGGCTACCTTGGGGGCAAGGTGCGCGACATCGTCCCTTATCTGGTGGTGCTCCTGATCCTCCTGGTGCGACCCTACGGGCTGTTCGGTACCCGTCGGATCGAGCGCCTCTGAGGCCGATTGCGGGAACCTGAAGCGATGCGGATCGGCGACTACAGGCAGACCTACGAGCACGACGAGTCGATCTGGCCGACTGCGGTGCAAAGGGCGTGGCTGGCCGCGCTGCTCCTTGCACTTGCCCTTTTTCCGCTGGTGGGCGGTGCCTATCTGGTGAGCCTCATGTGTGTGCTGGGCATTCACCTGATTGCGGCCACCGGTCTCAACATCATGACGGGCTACACCGGCCTCATCTCCCTGGGGCACGCAGCCTTCATGGGCGTGGGCTGCTACACCGCAGCCTGGCTTGCCCAGCGCGGCGTGCCGGTGTTTGTGGTGCTCCCGCTCGCAGGCGCGATGGCTGCAGCGCTCGGGATCGTGGTGGGACTGCCGAGCCTGCGCATCAAGGGGCTTTATCTGGCGGTGGCAACGCTGGCGCTGCAGTTCCTGATGGTGTTCGTGTTTCGCGAGTGGGAGTCGGTGACCGGTGGTGTACGCGGCACCAACGTGCCTGCGGCCGAGTTCGTTGGCCTCACGCTCAACACCGACGCGCGCATGGCCTGGCTGATCATGGTGTGCGCAGCGCTCCTGCTCCTCGGTGCACGCAATCTCATGCGCACCCGCGTGGGCCGCGCCTTCATGGCGATCCGCGACAAGGACATCTCGGCCGAGGTTCTCGGGATCAACCTGCTGCGCTACAAGCTCAGCGCCTTTGCCCTCGGGAGCTTCTACGCGGGGGTGGCCGGTGCTCTGCTTGGATACTTCTACCGTGCGATGACACCCGAGTACTTCACGCTGCAATTGTCGATCTTCTATCTTGCTGCCATCATCGTGGGTGGACTCGGTAGCCTGCTTGGCACGATTCTGGGGTCGGTGTTCATGACGCTTGTGCCTGAAGCGCTGCGCGCGCTTGTGGCAGTCGCTGCGCAGTACACGCCGCGCGCAACCGAAATCCTCTCGCCAATCCAGCAGGTGGTCTTCGGAGTGTTGATCATGGGTTTTCTGGTGTTCGAGCCCCATGGACTGCAGGAGATCTGGCGCCGGGTCCGGCGCTTCTTTCACCTCTGGCCGTTTCGATCCTGAACACAGCCTTCCAGTTTTTCCTTCGATTTGCACAACGTCAATCCCTGGCACGCCACACCGCCAATGACCGCGAAGTATCGTGCTCGCGTCCATCACCATCAGCCCATCATCACGTCGTCACATTGTCAAACCATCACATCATCAAGGAGACTCTCATGAGCCATTCGGCAACCTCACGCCCCATCGCCGGCCACGACTGCGCCCCGCAAAGCGCTTCGCGCCGGCGCAATCTCCTCAAGGCCGGACTCGGCGCTTCCGCGCTTTCGGCCCTGCCGCTGCACACCGCGCTCGCGCAAAGCGGCGAACTCGTGGTAGGTGCAGCACCGCCCATCACCGGAGTGTTCGCGTTTGCGGGAGTTGGACTGCACCAGGGGCTTGGCGACTACTGCGAGTGGCGCAACACCACAGCGGGAGGCGTTGCAGGCCGCAAACTGCGCTACGTGGGCGAGGACTCGGCCTACAAGATGGACCAGGCCATGTCGGTGTTCAAGAAAATCATGGCCGCGCACAAGCCTCCAGTGTTCTACGGTGACTCCACCGCTTGGGCCAAGGCCGCTGCGGTGGAGGTGAGCCAACTCGGTACTACGCTCACTTCGAGCCCCTCGTTTGCCTCCGACCTTGCCGATCCGGCCAAGGTCCCCTACTACTTCATGGCCGGCCCCACCTACGAGGCGATGATCGAGATCCAACTCGAATACATCAACGGGCAGGCGCGCGCGGCCGGCAAGCCCGCGGTTGCCCTCGTCTACAGCGATACCGAGTTCGGCCGCGATCCGATCAACGGCGCCAAGGCGCACGCCCAAAAACTCGGGATCCCGATCGTTCAGGAGATCGTGACCAAGGCGGGTGCGGTTGATGTTTCGGCCGAAGTGGCCAAGCTCCGGCGCGCACGTCCCGACTATGTGATCTTTCACGGCTACGTGCTCGCGCCGATCCCCGAGTTCATCAAGCAGATGAAGGAGGCGGGCATGAGCTTCCGTGCGATGGGCACGATCTGGAGCATGGACAAGACCACGGTTGACGCAATGGGCGCCGCCGCCGAGGGGTGGATGGGGGTGATGCCATACCGCTACAGCTACGACACTTCGGGAGCCCGCGCGATGCAGGCGATCAAGGACTACGCTGCCAAGGCGCGTCCCAACCTTGCCTATGTTCCGCTCTTCTACACTCACGGGTGGCTGGTGGGAAGCATCTTCTGCGAGGTGATGGAGCGCTGCCTCAAGGCCAATCAGGCGCTCACCGGCCCCAACATGAAAGCCGCGCTCGAGTCGATCCGCAACTGGGATACCGGCGGCATCATGGGCAAGCCGGTGTCGCTCGCCCGACACCAGATTCCGATGGGCCGGATCTACCAGTATGACGGTCCGAGCAAACTGCTCCAGCCGGCAAGCGACTGGATCACGATGGAGGGTTGAGGCGCGCGTGCCCGGACGGGCCCTGCAGACATGGCGGATCAGCACTCCCCGGCCACGCAGGATCCGGCTGCGCTCGCGGTGGACGGCATCGAGGTGGTGTACCACCATTCGGTGCAAGTCCTGCGGGGCCTCTCGCTCTCGGTCCCGCAGGGCCGGATTGTGGCGCTCCTTGGCGCCAACGGCGCAGGCAAGACCACCACCTTGAAGGCGATCTCGGGCCTCTTGCCGCTCGAGGTGGGGCAGTTGCGCTCCGGGGCGATACGCTGGCGCGGCGAGCGCATCGACGCGCTGGCGCCGCATCAACTGGTGCGGTTGGGTATTGCGCATGTACGCGAGGGCCGGCATGTATTTGAGGACCTCACGGTGGAGGAAAACCTGATTGCCGCAAGCTACGCGCTCGAGGGTCGCGCCGCTGCAACAAGGCCCGACACCGACCTGATCTACGCCTACTTCCCACTTCTCAAGGATCGGCGCAGGCAGATTGCCGGCTACCTGTCGGGAGGGGAGCAGCAAATGCTGGCCATTGGTCGTGCGTTGCTGGGCAAACCCTCGCTGATGTTGCTCGATGAACCCTCGCTCGGGCTTGCTCCGCTGGTCGTTGCGTCGATCTTCGACATCATCGCGCGGATCAATCGCGAGCAGGGCGTGGCGATGCTGCTCGTGGAACAGAACGCCGCCGCAGCCTTCGCGATCGCCCAGTACGGCTACATCATGGAGAACGGGCGCATCGTGATCGACGGCCCGAGCGACCGCTTGGTGGCCGATGCGGACGTGCAGCGCTTTTATCTCGGCTACGGCGACGGCAGCCGCGAACTTGCCAGCTTTCGCGAGGTCAAGCACTACAAGCGCCGCAAGCGCTGGCTGTCGTGACACTGCCGTCCGGCCACGCCGAGCGCACTCTGGTGCAGCAATTGCGCCATTGGGCGTCAACGCGTCCCGATGCGGTGGCGCTGCGCCAGAAGGACTACGGGATCTGGCAGACGGTGAGTTGGGCGGCCTACGAGCAGACAGCACGCCATTTCGGGCTGGGACTGCTCGCCCTCGGACTGCCGGCACGCGCTCACTGCGCCATCCTCAGCGAGAACCGCAAGGAGTGGGTCTTTGCCCAACTTGGCTGCGGCATGGTAGGGGCAGTGCCGGTTGGGATCTATCCAAGCTCGCCAGCGGCCGAGGTGGAGTATCTCCTGTCGGCAAGCGATGCGGCGGCGGTGGTCTGCGAGGATCAGGAGCAAATCGACAAGGTCCTCGAAGTCCGCGAGCGTCTCGACCACTTGCAGGTGATGATCGTGATCGATTCGAAGGGGCTGCGCGGCTATCAGGTCGCATTACTGCGCACCTTCGAGGAGGTGGTTGCGCTCGGTACCGCGTATGCGTTGGCGCATCCCACACGGATCGAGGAGCACCTGCGTACGCACAGCCTCGATGACCTTGCGCTGATGGTCTTCACCAGTGGGTCCACAGGCCGTCCCAAGGCAGCGATGCTGAGTTTTGGCAATGTGGCGGCCATGGCGGCCGGAACCGATGCGATCTATCGCTGCACGCCCCAGGACTCGGTGGTGTCGTACCTGCCGCTCTGTCATGTGGCCGAACAGATCTACTCGGTGAACCTGCCGCTGCGGTCGGGGGCCGTGGTGAATTTCGCAGAGAGCCTGCGGACGATCCAATCGGATCTGCGCGAAATCGCTCCAACGCTCTTTCTGGGTGTGCCGCGGATCTGGGAGAAACTCCACGCGGCCATCGAGATCAAGATGCGCGAGACCGGCGCACTGCGTCGCAGTCTCTACCGGCGGGCACTGGCGCAGATGCTGCCTCTTGCCGATGTGGATCCTGCGCGGTTGTCGCTGCCGCAGCGCCTGCAAAGGGCGCTCTGGTCGCTCCTCATCTTGCGCGCGCTCAACAATTTCATCGGCCTGCGCAAATGCCGGCTTGCGCTCTCGGGGGCCGCACCGATTGCGCCAGACATGCTGCGCTTCTTTCGCGCCCTCGGTATCCCGATCCGCGAGGGCTACGGTATGACCGAGACCTCCGGCGTGGCCACGGTGCAGCGCGGACCCGATTCCCCGGTGGGAACCGTGGGCGCTGCAGTGCCCGGTGTTGAGGTTCGCATCGCCGACGACGGCGAGTTGCTCGTGCGGGGCCCAACAGTGTTCAAGGGCTACTACCGCAACGAACAGGCGACCCGCGAGGCGATCGATGCTGAGGGTTGGCTGCACACCGGCGATGTGGCGCAGCGCGTGGGCGAGGAAGTCCGCATCGTGGACCGCAAGAAGGACATCATGATCACTGCGGGTGGGAAGAACATCACGCCAAGCGAAATCGAAAATGCACTCAAGTTCAGCCCCTATATCCGGGAGGCTGTGGTGGTGGCCGAGCGGCGCCCCTACGTGAGCGCGCTGATCCAGATCGACTTCGACACCGTGAGCCAATGGGCCGAGGAAGCGGGTCTGAGCTACACCAACTTCCGCAGCCTTGCCGAGCACGCTGCGGTGCGCGATCTGCTCCAGGCCGAGGTGGATCGGGTAAACGCAAGGATGCCGCAGGTGCAGCATGTGCGGCGCTTTCATGTGCTGGGCAAGGAACTCGATCACGACGACGGCGAGGTTACGGCAACGATGAAGATCCGGCGCGCAAGTATTGCAAAGGCCTACAGCGTGCAGATCGAGGCGCTCTACGGTGGCGGCCCGAGACTCCAGCGTGCGCAGTGAAGCGCTGCGCAGTGGCGACGCAAGGCTCCAGCGTGCGCAGTGAAGCGCTGCGCAGTGGCGACGCAAGGCTCCAGCGTGCGCAGTGAAGCGCGCGTGGCGCGAAAGAGCGGTGCTGTCCGCGCCCACAACCGCCATGCCGTACTCCTTGCTTCGGCCGCTCAGATCTTCAGCCGGAAGGGCTATGGCCTCACCACGGTGCGCGACATTGCCAGCGCAAGCGCCATGACGCCCGGATCGATCTACTACCACTACCCATCGAAGGCGGATCTGCTCTTTGCGGTGTATCGGCAGGCGGTGAGCAGCGCGGTGGCGGCCTTTGACCGGGCCGCCGGCGCAGGTGCGCATCCCTGGGAGAAGCTCGAGCGCGTCGTGGCCGCGCACCTTGAGATCATGCTCGGAAAAGCGCCCGGCGCCGAGGCCTTTGCCGGGGTGTTCGTGCGCATGCAGCCCTATGATTTTCCTCAGGAGCACCGCGTGGCGCTGAGTGCGCTGCGCGACGGCTACGAGTTGCGCTTTCGTGATCTTCTTGCCACGCTTCCCTTGCGCGAAGGCGTTGACCGCTCGCTGCTTCGGTTGCATCTCATCGGCTCGCTCAACCATGTACCGATCTGGTATCGCGACAAGGGCAGGCTCAGGCCTGCGGGGATCGCGCGGCGCCTCGTGCGCATGCTGCGCGAAGGTACCCAGGTCGAGGCATCAGTCCTGGCTTCAGAAACGGAAAGGGAATCGGCATGAATGCTCCACTCGCCTCAACGTTGCCTTCGATGGGATGGTGCAATGCAGAGCACGAGGCCTTCCGCGCCACAGTGCGCCGCTTCATCAGCGAGGAGATCACCCCTTTTCATGCGCAATGGGAGCGTGAGGGCGAGGTGCCGCGCGCGCTCTGGAAACGTGCCGGAGCGCTTGGCCTGCTGTGTCTGGGCGTGCCCGAGTGCTACGGGGGCGCTGGCGCAGACTTCGGCTTCAGTGCGGTCCTCGCCGAGGAGATGGCACGGGCAGGAGCCACCGGGCCCCTCTTCTACCTCCACTCCGATATCGTGGCACCCTACATCCTGCACTACGGAAGTGAAGCGCAGAAGCGTGAGTGGCTGCCACGCATGGCGAGCGGCGAGCTGATCACCGCCATTGGCATGTCGGAGCCCGACGCGGGCAGTGATCTTGCAGCCATCCGTACCCGCGCACTCCGCGAGGATGCGCCGGCAACTCCGCAGGGCTGGCAGTGGCGTGTCGATGGCCGCAAGATCTTCATCTCCAATGGCCAGATCGCCGACCTTCTCCTCCTTGCAGTCAAGACCGATCCGGCCAACGGTGCGCGTGGGGTGAGCCTCCTGCTTGCCGATACCCACGCTGCGGGATTCGGTCGCGGACGCAAGCTCGAAAAGCTTGGCATGCATGCACAAGACACCTCCGAGCTCTTCTTCGATGCGCTGCGGCTGCCGGCCGATCGGCTGCTCGGCGAGGAAGGCAGAGGTTTCAGCTACCTGATGCGGGAACTGCCTCAGGAGCGCTTGCTCGTGGCGATCACCTCGGTGGCGTCGATGGAGGCTGCTGTCGAGTGGTCGCGCGCCTACCTTCAGCAGCGGCGGGCCTTTGGCGGCACGCTTGCCGAGCGGCAGGTGCTGCGGCACCGTCTGGTCGAGGTCCATGCCGACACCTGTGTGGCGCGCGCCTTTCTCGATCGCTGCATCCGCAGCCATCTCGATGGCCAGCTCGACACCAGCACCGCATCGATCGCCAAATACTGGTGCAGCGAGATGCAGTTCTCGGTGCTCGACCGCTGTCTGCAGCTTTTCGGGGGCTACGGATACATGCGCGAGTATCCGATCGCCCGGGCCTGGGTGGACGCAAGGGTGCAACGTATCTATGGAGGCACCACGGAGATCATGAAAGAGATCGTGGCGCGCGAACTGCTGGGGGTTGGCGGCAGATGAACACCAACCCGGCTACATGCGCCTGGCGACCTCCTCGAGCATCACCTCGGTGGCACCCCCGCCGATTGCCTGCACCCGCGCATCGCGCGCCATCCGCTCGATCGTGGTGTCGCGCATGTAGCCCATTGCACCGTGGAACTGCACGCAGTCGTACAGCACCTCGTTGACCAACTCGCCTGCGAGCGCCTTGAGCATCGACACTTCCTTCACGCGTCGTTGCCCCTGTCCGAGGCCCCATGCAGTCTGCACAACGAAGGCGCGTAGCGCTTCCACCTGGGCATGGCGCAATGCGAGTCGCTGGCGTATGGTCTGCCGGTCCCAGAGCGTTGCGCCGAAGGCCTGGCGATCACGCACCCACCCGAGGGTCAGCTCGATTGCCCTGGCCGCCTCGCCCATCGCCTGCGCAGCCAGCACCAGACGTTCGTTCTGGAGGTTGTGCGCAAGCGCGTAGAAGCCGCGGTGCTCTTCGCCGAGAAGATTTTCAGCGGGAATGCGGCAACGCTCGAAATGCAACTCCGCAGTGTCTGAACTCAACCAGCCGTGCTTGGCGAGTACCCGAGAGACCCTCAGCCCAGGTGTGCCCTTCTCCACCATGAACATGGAGATGTCGTGGTTGCGGCCGGGAGCGCCAGTCTTTGCGGCCACCATGTAGAGGTCGGCGTGTACCCCGTTGGTAATGTACATCTTTGCGCCGTCGATAACCCAGGTGTCGCCGTCACGCCTCGCGGTGGTGCGCATCCCTGCGAGGTCGGATCCGGCGTTGGCCTCGGTCATCGCCACGGCCGTGATCCTCTCGCCACGGACGATCGCGGGCATGTGGGCGCGCTTTTGCGCCGTCGTCCCCGCGTGGTGCAGATGCGGACTTGCCATGTCGGTGTGGACCAGCACGGTGATGGCGAACCCGCCGTAGGTACTCCGCCCGAGTTCCTCGGCGAGTACCACGGTGGCAAGAGGGTCGAGCTCGCTTCCGCCGTAGTCGCTCGCGTAGCGGATTCCGAGCCACCCGAGCTTTCCCATTTCCAGCAGCACCTCACGCGGCACGCAGCCTTCGGTCTCCCAGGCGTGCGCAAAGGGCTGCACCCGCTCGGCCACGAAACGCCGCAGCGATTGGCGCAGTTGATGGTGCTCTTCACGCATCAGCGGGTGTTCCTCAGGCATCAGCACGGATTCGTTGGCGTGGAGCTTGGGGGTCATGAATCTTGCCTCCTGAAGGTGGCTGCTGGCGACCGCCGTGCTGCCGGTGAGGACGGTGCTGCCGGTGAGGACGTTGCTGCCGGCGAGGACGGCGAGTTTCTCATGGGATTCCAATCCTCAGCAGCATCAGCTACGCTTTGCGTATGCATGTACTCATCGGCCTGACCCTGTTTGTGTTCCTGCAGCTGCCTTCGGCAGGGTGGGGTCAGTCGTCGTTGCCAGCGTGTCCGCCGGGTGCTAAGGCGGCAGGGTGGCACAACTGCTTTGGTTCTGTTGCGCTACCGAACGGTGACCGTTATCTGGGAGAGTTTCGGGAGGGAAGATACAGCGGTTACGGAAGCTATGACTTCGCAACGGGCGCAAGGTACGAAGGCGAGTGGCGGAACAACGAGCGGCACGGCCAGGGGACCTTCACGCATGGAAGCGGTGAAAGGTATATTGGGGAGTGGCGCAACGGCAGGTATCACGGACAGGGCGTGGAGCTGCGCGCGGATGGATCGGTGAACCGTTCCGGGCAATGGTCGGCTGGAGTGCTTGTGCAGTCTTTTCCGCTCAACGTCAAACAGACTATCGGGAGTCCCGCTGTCGAGTCCTCGGCGAGAGCGAGCTCCTTCGAAGCTGCCGCAGCCAATTTCTGGAACGACCGGGCCATATGGGAGCGCTCCAACCGGTGGCGCGAGGAAAACTCCACGGAGCTGAGCAGCCGGCCCGGCACCACCCAGGCCGTGCCGTTGATTCGCCCATCGATGCCGCAATCAGGTCCCGGGATGCCGCTGTTGCTCCCTCCTTCGCGGCGAGCCGCCGAGGTCGATCCAGAGCGCAACATGCGAACCGAGACGGAGGCGCGGCAGCTTGCGGAATCAAAAATGCAGGATCGCCTCGCGGCCGAGGCAAGAGAGCGTGACCGCCTTGTTTCGGAAGCCCGAGAACTTGAGCGCCAGGCTGCTGTGGTCAGGGCAAGGGAGCGCGCAGACCTCGAGGCAAAAGACCGCGAACGCCTTGCAGCGGAGCTTCGCGAAATGCGCGAACAACTGTTCCGTCGGGATGAGGCGGCAAAGCAGCGTGAAGACGAGTTACAGCGCCAATTGGCTGACGCCAGGTCTGCTGCGGCAAAACTGATCGCTCCGAAAAGTGGACGCCACGCCCTGGTCATTGGGATCGATCAGTACCAAAGCATTCCCCGCTTAAATAATGCGGTCGCTGACGCGCGTGAGGTTGCCTCGGCTTTGCGAGGATTCGGGTACGCCGTGAGGGAGCACAAGGACCTTGCGGGAGCGGGGTTCCGCCGGGCGATGAGAGACTTTCGGACGCAGATTGCTGCAGGCGACGAAGTCGTGGTGTTTTACGCCGGCCATGGGGTGCAGATTGGTGGGCTCAACTATTTCCTCCCCTCGGATACCCGCGGAGAGAGTGAGGCCGAAGTCCGCGATGAAGCGGTACAACTGCAGCGTTTGCTTGACGACCTGGCCGAGGCAAAGCCAAGTTTCGCGCTCGTCATTGCGGATGCGTGTCGCGATAACCCGTTCAAGGGCCAGGGCCGCGCGATTGGAGGGCGTGGGCTATCGCCGACGACTGCAGCGAGTGGCCAGATGATCCTTTTCTCCGCCGGTTCAAATCAGCAGGCGCTCGATGTCCTGGGGCCCGACGATCGCGTCGCTAACGGCGTCTTCACACGGGTGCTGGTGTCGGAGATGCGAAAGCCAAACCTTCCCATCGATCGGCTCGCACGCAATGTCAGGGCTGAGGTTGTCCGTTTGGCGAAATCCGTGGGACACGAGCAGGTACCGGCGCTCTACGATCAATCGATTGGGGAGTTCTTTCTTTGGAGGCAGTAGCAGGCGCGGCCTCTGCAATGGATCGGAGTATTCGGAATCACTGCCGCATCCGTGAACTGGCGGGCAACGTGGCAGCGCCAGGAAGACAAACTGCCCTACCTTACTTGCGCGGCATAAACGAAACCCGCGCCACGATGATTTCTCCGTTTGCGTTTCGCTCCAGCACGATCACCGCGTCGCGCGTTTGTGCAGCACGCACGACCGCCTGTTCTCGGATTTCTCCCCACGCCTTGATGCTCGACCAGAGACCGCCGAGGAGTCCCAGGAGAAGCGCGGGACTGCGGGGCGTGGGTTCATCTGCAGGCGGTTCCACATCCACCCGGCCCCCGGATTTTTCCACCGAAGAGATCCACTTCTGGAGCCGGTTTGGCATGTTGTTGGGCGAGGTACGTTCGTAGAAAGTTACGTTGACGGTTGCATTTTCGATCGCAAGCGCCTTTTCCAGGTCAGTGTCAAATTTTGTGATGTCGATAAAACGGACCGAACCCGTTGGTACCTGCGCATGTACCGCTTGCGCGGTGGCGAGGCAGGTGAGGAATGCGAGGGGCAGAAGAATGCGCAGCTTCATCGTGTTCTGGCCACTGCGCTCGATGAAATCATGGTCAGCGCACGGTAAACGACACGACCTGCTGTGCTTCGCGACCCAATGTGTCGGTGAGTATCAGCACCAGTTGGTGTTTGCCTGAAGGCAGTGCCGCTTCATTCACGTTGATCCCATCCTTGGTTACCTTCGCCACCCCGAGCAAGCGCTGGGTGATGTCAACGCGAAACGATCCATACAGCGCCTTGAAACTTTCGGGCCTGGGTTCGGCCGGCGCGCTTCCGGAGAACTTCAGTTCGATGCGGGTGGGTACTGCGATCGGGGTTTTGATGTCGGGAGAAAGCAGTTCGATGCGCGGAGCACCGGGGGGAGGAAGCGAGCGGGGTGTTGGCAGCTCTCCTGCCTCCATCGAGGCTCTGGCTTCGGCTTCGGTCACCAGCATCAGGGGTTCAGCCGATAGGCTTCCCGCGACCAGCGCGCCAGCGATCGCAACTGCGGCCGTGAGGCTGGAAGTGGCAGGCGTTGACTTGAACGGCGCGATCAACTTTGAAGGCTTCACGGGCTTTACTCCAGCGTGAGGATACGCACTCGGCGATTCTTTGCGGCTTTGGGGTCGGTGGCATCGAGAAGGTCACGGAACCCCTTGCCCACCGATTGAAGTTTTTCCCGGTCAACCCCTGCCTGTGCAAGAAAGGCCACAACCGCCTCGGCCCTTCTGGCCGACAGTGCATCGTTGTAGCTCGCGGTCCCCTGGGCGTCGGTATGACCCTCAACCTGAAACCGGAGGCTTGCCAGCCGATCGTTGCGCAGGGCTTCGGCGAGGCGCTCGAGTTGTGGCTTGCTGTCGTCCTTGAGCCTTGCCGAGTCAAAGTCGAAATTCACGGTGAGATCGATTCGCGCCGGTTCAACCCTCAGGTTTCGAGCATTGAGGCTCCGCGTTCTTGCGGGTGGCGAAAGGGCGTTTACGATCTCCTCCACCGATGCATCCGATCGAGGTTGCTGTGCGAGGGCAGGCCATCCGATCCCCAGGCAAAATGCCGTGAGCACGATTCGTTTGAGCGGCAATTTCATTGCACCTCCTCGATCTTCAAGAGCGTTGCGGCCATCTGCGCATTGCGGCCCTGGATCCCCTTCCCGAGGAAAAAGTCGATCAACCGTCCGCGCGCTGTGAGATCGCTGACCGAGTAGGTAAGCACTCCTCCGCCCGATGCGGCATCAGTCACAAAGATCTTAGGGTCCCTGGGTGATTGGGTTACCACGAGAAGCAACTGGTTGGTGCCCTGAGGACCACTCGCCTTGATCGTCCAGCCCAATCTCGGAAAACTGTACGTCGTGTTTGCCTTGACCCTGTTGTCCTGATCAACCTTGTTCGGAAAAAGAAGGTAGAAGCTTTGTCCGTCGGAAGCTAGCATCACCGCATAAAGGTATCCGTCGGAACCGGACCGCACCGAGAAGCCGAACGCATCCTTGCCAATCACCAAACGTTTGGGGGCGTCGACTTCGAGTTTCAGCCGGCCGTTGCGCTGCGCAAGGATGTCTTCAAGGGTTGCGCTCGAGGCGAGCAGACGATTCTCGGACAATTCGCCGCTTCCACCAGGGCGGTTATCCTCCGGGAGCCTCACCCCGGAAGCCTTGCGCTCTTCAGCAAGGCGGCGCTCTTCGGCAAGCCGATCTTCTTCAGCGGCTCGCCGTTCTTCTGCAAGCCTGCGCTCTTCTGCAAGCCTGCGCTCTCCAGCGGCCCGCCGTTCTTCTGCAAGCCTGCGCTCTTCTGCAGCCCGGCGGTCTTCCGCGAGCTTGAGGTCGTTCGCAAGTCGCCGCTCCTCGGCGCGGCGAATCTCCTCCGCAAGGCGCAACGCTTCCGCGACTCGCTTTTCCTCGGCAAGTCGGCGCTCTTCCGCAGCCCTTCTTTCTTCGCCAAGCCTGCGCTCCTCAGCCTCGCGCTTCTCCTGGCCGAGTCGCTCAAGGCGCGCCCTGTCGTCGGCCTCCCGCTGCGCTGCAACGCGACGCTCCTCGGCGAGTCGCAGGTCCTGCGCGCGGCGTGCCTCGTCGGCGGCGAGGCGCTCCGCGGCGAGGCGCTTCTCATTGGCAAGTTTGAGTTCGTCTGCCGCCCGCCGCTCTTCGGCCAACTTCCGCTCTGCCGCAACCCGTTGCTCCTCGGCAAGCCTGCGTTCCTCGGACAACCGTCGTTCCTCGGCAAGCCTCCGATCCTCGGCGAGCCTGCGCTCCTCTGCAAATTTCTTTTCAGCGGCGAGCCGTTGCTCCTCGAGTTGCCTGTTGTGCTCGGAGGGCCTGCGGTCTTCGGCGCCCAGGCGCCCATCGCCGGCAGCGGTCGCAACCACCACGAGGTTTCGTGCGCCGCGGATCTGGATGGTGGAGGGGAACTTGCCAAATCGTTCCCACGGCTTGATCTGTGCTTCCACTTTGGCCTGCGCGCATTGGCGCACTTCATCGAGCGACACCGCGCCGCTTCGATTCAGGTCCTTGGCGTCGCCGAGCAGACACTCCGTGAGACTGTGGGTGGCAATTCCCCCGAGTTCCTTCGTATCCCAGGACACTTCATCGTAGTTGGCTGCAGCAATTTGAACAAAATTCTCGCGGGCAGCGCCAAGCCTCGCCATCGCCGGCTCGAAGCTCCGCGTCTTGCGGTCGTTGACTGCGACCGAGCAATCCGAGCGAGCCGCGCTGTATTTCGGCTGTATCCCGAGCTCCTGGCTGAGCGATCGCGTCTTTGCCGCCAACACCCCACCCGAGTGGCAGGCATCCACGATCGTGACGATCTTGTCCGCACGTTCACTGATCGGCAGAGTGTAGCGGGCGAGTTCCTCCTCGCTCAGAATGTCGTCGGCAGTGTAGGCGCCCGCGGTGTAGGGAAGCAGGCCCTCCACACATCGCCCGCGAGACTCAAAGCGCGTTCCGTGTCCCGAGAAGTACACGAGTACCCGGTCGCCCGCCTGAACCTGGTTTTGCAGTCGCTGTAGCGCTGCAACGATGTTTGCCTTGGTTGCCTGTTGGTCCCGCAATTCGACAATCGACTTCTCCTCCACCCCCATCGCTCGCGCCATGCGCCGCGCGTTGACAAGATCCTTGGGAACCCCGGGGAGCACGGATGCTTGCGAACCCTGCGAGTACTGCCCAACGCCCACGATCAACGCATGGCGACCTTCGGCCGCGGCCAAAGGCGCACTACCAAGTGCGGCAAAGGCAAACCCTACGAGCAGCAGGAGGCCCGCGGGTACTTGCAAGATGCCGCGAGGGATGTCACAGTTCATCCGTGGAATGTATCAAATCCGGGCATGTTTGCGTCAAGAGCAGGGAGAATCGCATGAGGTTTTTCGGGTTGGTGGCTGCAATCTTCACTCTTTCTTCCTGCGCGGTAGTGGCTGTTGCAGATCTCGCGGTTTCCACTGCGGCAACTGTAGCCAAGGTCGGCGTTAGAACGGCAGGCGCTGCAGTTGATCTCGTGCTGCCCGACAAGAAGTCGGAGGCAGACAAGTCCAGGAGCAAGTAAGCCGCGGGTAGGTCTCCAGTTGCGAACAGGGGTTCTCCATGTGCTGCGTTATGCGGGGTTGGCGATTCATCGTCGGTTTGATCGGGTTGCTGCCACTCCTTGCGTGGGGTCAGTCGCCACTGTCGGCCTGGGTTGCGCCACTGCCGCTCCCTCTGCTCGTGCAGGACGAAGCGCGGCCTACAAGCCCCCGGGTTGAGCACTCAGGCAAGACTGCCGCGCTTTCGTTCGTCTTGAATAAGACGGCGGAGGTGGTCGCGATCGGTCCTGGGGTCATTCTCGCTGCAGCGAGTTCCTACAATGGCTCCCTGTCACTATTGATTTATCATGGTAATAATTTATTCTCCTACTATCTATCCATGAGCAACAGCATCGGTCCCCTCGCTAACGCCCTGGTGAAGAGGGGCGATCAGGTTGAGGCGGGTGCCCCCTTGATGTCCTCCCTGAATGCCGGTGACTCACTCCGCCTCGAGGTCTTTCGCGTTGACGACGATGCCCTTCGCGATCAATTGTTAAACTCTTCGTGGTCAGACTTTGAAGCGTTCAGGGTTGCCACGCCGAGGTATTGGTCGGTAGATCTGCCCACGCTTCTTGGCGCGAGCATCGTTGAAGTTGCTTCTTCGATCAACCGGCTTGAATTCACGATATCGCGTGTGAGCTCGCTTTCGCCGGAGCCGGTCTTGGCCCTGACTTTTGCCGACAAGTTGGAGTCGAGGAAGGCTTTGTTCGCCGCTGGCTACTTCAGTTTCTCCGGCACGGCGCGAGGCTTCTTCGGATCCTACACGCCCAACTCACTCAAGTCCGCCCGATCAGTCTTCATCG
>Ga0194129_10004109_pt1 | contig 19664 bp, 19 predicted proteins | sample TA2KigCa35mmetaG_FD_150862 | JGI IMG/M metagenome (GOLD analysis project Ga0194129, IMG submission 150862) | Freshwater microbial communities from Lake Tanganyika, Tanzania - TA2015038 Kigoma Deep Cast 35m | ecosystem: Environmental > Aquatic > Freshwater > Lake | place: Tanzania: Lake...
GCATCTTCGAGGAGATGCTCAGAGCGTGGCGCCGGCATGCCGTTCGATCCGTACCCAGCGCGCTCGCACCCTGGCGACGGCGGCCTCGCGCGTCGCATCGGGCGGACAGGGCCAGCGCCCATCGGCGGCGAGCAGCGCCGCAGCAGCGAGCGCCTCGGCGATGGCTTGCTCGGGCCTCGCCCCCTCGACTCGGTCGAGCTCGCGTTGCTTCAGGGCCGCGGCCGCATGGCCGGAGCGCATCCGCCGGATCGCCTCAGCGTCGTTCACGTTGTGAGCCTAGCACGGGGAGAGGTCTTCTCGCGGGCATGCACCACGAACCTCCCACGGCCGCGCGCGCGCTCGCGCGGCAGGTCGCCGAGGCGTGGATCGAGCCGCGCGAGGCGGCGGGCTTCCCGCTCTTGAAGGGCAAGACCGAAGGGGCGGAGTGAAGGGCCGCGGGCGGCACATGATCGCGGTCAGCTCGCCGAGCTGCCCCTCGAGCTCGCTCGCTGCCAAGCCGACGTCGCCCGTCGTGGCACCACCTCGAGCGGCAGAGCCGGTCGTGACCCACGCGGCCTCCGCTGCACGACGAACCTATAGTCAAAAAAAAGCATTGAGCGGGAGAGAGGGCGAGCGCAAGCTGGCTGACCGACATCGGTCAATCGCGAGGCTCGCGGAGGGCGCGCTCCGACCGAGGAAAGGCTCGTCGTCATGGTTGGTCGTTCGCATCCGTCGCCCGCGTCGTGGAGGCTCGCTCTCGGCGCCGTGGTCGCCCTCGCCGCGGCGTGCGTGCCGGACCTCATCCCGAAGGAGGACAGGTCGACAGGGCCAGGAGGCGGCACGGCCATGAGCTCCGGAGCAGGAGGGACGGGCGGCGTCGGGCCGGGCGGCGGTGGTGGACAAGGCGGCGGGAGCTGCGGCGACGCCATCGTCGAGGGCGCCGAGGCGTGCGACGACGGAAACTCGGTCGAAAACGACGGCTGCTCCGCGACGTGCCGTGGACCCAACCTGGTAGAGCTCGACTGCGGGGCTGGAAACAACTGCTGCGCCCGCGACAAGGATGGAGCGATCACCTGCTGGGGTGAGACGCTGCCAGCGGCTCTTCCGACCGGAGCGGGCTGGAAGGCGGTCGACGCCGTGCTCTCGATGGTCGCCGGGCTCGACCCGATGGGCCAGCCCAAGGTCTTCGGAGAATTAGCCGGCAACGCATGCAAAACGTCGAACGCCCCGGCGGTGGCGCTCGAGAGCCTATCCCTCGGGGTCTGGGGCGCCTGCGGACTTAAGGCCGACGGCACGATGGTCTGTTGGGGCGGTCAGTGCGGAGCGAACTGCAACGCCTCAGGTCAGTTCGTCGCCGAGCAAGGGACGTTCAGCCAGGTCTCGACGCATTCGAATTCCAGCTGCGCCATCGACAAGGCGACGAAAGCCCTGAAGTGCTGGGGCTGCAACGACGCCGGACAGCTCAACATGCCCCAGGTCGGTGAAGGTTGGAAGTTCGTAGCCGTCAGGAACCAGATCACCGCCGGCATCACGACTTCCGGCGCGGCCTATGTCTGGGGGAAGAACGCTGGCGCGGGCTCACCGCCGGCCGACACGTACCGCGACGTGGGATGTGAACCCGGCCCGAGCTGCTGCGGCGTTGGCGCCGGCGGGAAGGTGCGCTGCTGGGGGCAGGAGACGCTCCTCAAGATGGACGCGCCAGTTGGAGCCTTCGAGGCGGTTGAGATCGTTCGCGACGCCGAAGGTGTATCCACGGCCTGTGCCCTCACCGCCGGAGGCGCGGTCAGGTGCTGGGGAAACTCGATGAAGCTGAAGGACGTTCCGATGAAGCTGAGGCCCGTCTGCACGCCGGGCAAGGCGACTTGCCTCGGCAACGTCGCCGGCGTCTGCAACGATGCAGGCTCAGGCTTCGACAGCGGGATGAAGTGCGAGGGCGGCCCTGGGTGCTTCAACGGAGTTTGCCAGTAGCGCCGCAGCCCATCGCTGCTGCCCTACGGCTTCCGTCTCTACGTCTCCCCCTGACGTGAAGCGCAGCTAGCCACGCATGGCCGCGATGTCCCCCCGACGTCGCGGCCGTTTTCGTCTGAGCAGCGCCTCCGTGTGCCGTGCGCGAAGGAGAGGCATCGAGCATCGCGAATCCATGAACGCGCCGTGTCTCGGGAGGGACAGGTGCTTCGATGGTCGTTGGAACAGGATGTCCAGCGGTCGGCAGCATGGGTGCCCATGGTTTTTCCGGCGGCAGAATTCCATGGGGCTGATGTTTCACTTAGGATCTCGATCGGAGCAGAACCGGCCGGAGCACAGGGATGTGTTGGTTCGGGTGCTGCAGCACGCCGTCATCGCCCCGCTGACCATGCCCTGCCGAAGAAGTACTGGAACGGCACGTGGATGCGCCCTGCCCACGAGTCCTCGTTGTGGAGCCCCTCGGGGAAGCTGAACTGCATGAGGTCGTCGCCGAGGCGAATGAGCCCGAGCGCCTTGTTCGCGGCGCGCAAAGGGCGCGAGATCACGCGGCTCGACGTCGCGTGCCTGCGCGAGGCGACCGCGGCGCTGCTCGTCCGCTCGTACGACGCGAACCAGCCGTTCCAGGGCGCGCTCGTGCGCGCCGAAGGGCACGCCGTGGGGCACCTCTACACGTGGGCGAAGAACTACCGCAGGCGCGTCGCGCAGGACTCGCTCTGGATCGAGCTCGAGCCCTCGGACTGCGCGGATGGATCGCTGTCGCTCGCGATCGACGCGACGACGGCGCCCGTCGTGGCACCACCTCGAGCGGCAGAGGCGGTCGTGACCCACGCGGCCTCCGCGGCACGACGACCTCACAGTCAAAGGGGGCTTGAACGAGAGAGAGCAGGATCCATGCCCGACATCGGCCCATCACGAGCGACATCCAATCGCAGGAGCTTAGGCAGTGGACGCGGGAACTCTGTTCGTTTTGTTCATCCTCGGAAGTTCGATCTGGGTCCTCATCGACTCGTACAACCTCAAGGCCTACAGGGGAGCCCTCGGCGGCGGCATGTTCGACATGAATGCGGGCCAGTGGTTCCTGCTGTGCCTTCTCTTCTGGATCGTCGGTTTCCCGGCGTATCTCGCGACACGGCCTCGCTACGTTGCGCTCCAGCGAGCGCGTGGCGGCTGACGCCGATGGCCCGGCGTTGCGACGTCGGCACCAGGAAAACGAGCCTTCGATCGCATGAATAACGGCGCCTTAACTGCCATTATTTATGTAAAAACGGCGACAGCTTCGCCAGTTTCATTGCTAGGCTCGGGGCATGTTCGACCGCTCGCTGACGCTTGCGCCGCGCGAGAGCGTGCTGCTCCTCGGGCCGCGCGGCACCGGCAAATCGACGATGCTGCGCGCCGCGCTCCCGGACGCGACCTACCTCGACTTGCTCGACTTCGGCCTCTACGGCGAGCTCCTCGCGCATCCCGAGAGGCTCGAGGCGATGGTCGCGGCCGGTCGGTCGCGCACCGTCGTCATTGACGAGGTGCAGCGGCTCCCGGGGCTCCTCGACGAGGTCCATCGGCTGCTCGAGGCGAAGCGGCTGCGGTTCGTGCTCACCGGCTCGAGCGCGCGGAAGCTCCGGCGCGGGGGCGCCAACTTGCTGGCCGGGCGCGCTCGCACGCGACACATGCACCCGCTGACCGCCGTCGAGCTCGGGCGGGAGTTTCGGCTCGCGCGCTCGCTCCGCTACGGGCACCTCCCGACCGCCTGCACGAGCGACGACCCGGAGCGCTACCTCTCGAGCTACGTCGGCACCTACCTGCGCGAGGAGGTGATGGCCGAGGCGCTGACGCGGAACCTCGACGCGTTCTCGCGCTTCCTCGTCGCGGCGACCTTCTCGCAGGCGAGCGTGCTCTCGGTCGCGACCGTCGCGCGCGACGTGGGCCTGCCGCGCAAGACCGTCGAGGGCTACTTCGAGCTGCTCGACGACCTGCTCCTCGGGGTGCGCTTGCCGGTGTTCACTCGCCGCGCGAAGCGGGCGATGACGACGCACCCCAAGTTCTACTACTTCGACTGCGGCGTGTACCGCGCCCTCCGGCCGCGCGGACCGCTCGACCCGGCGGAGGAGATCGACGGCGCCGCGCTCGAGACGCTCGTCCTGCAGGAGCTCCGCGCGACGAACGACAACCTCGAGCTCGGCTACGCGCTGTCGTTCTGGCACACGCGCGACCACCGCGAGGTCGACTTCGTCCTCTACGGCGAGCGCGGCCTCGTCGCGATCGAGGTCAAGCGCGCGAGCCGGTGGCGCGACGAGGATCTCGCGAGCCTGCGAGCCTTCAAGGCCGACTACCCTCCGGCGCGGCCCTTCCTCTTCTACGGCGGGACGCGCCGCTACGAGGTCGATGGGATCCGCATCCTCCCGCTCGGTGACGCCCTCCGCGAGCTGCCCGAGCTGCTCGGCGCCGGATGAGGTGCGGAAGGAACGGGAGGGCCGAGGTCGCTCCGCGGCAGGAACAGGCGCCCCACCTCGAGCTCGACCGCCTCGAACGGCTCGATGCGCGCCGTCTCGTCCTCGTCCCACGCGCCGACCTGCAGCCAGCGGCCGTCACCCTGGAGCGCGTACGCCTCGAGCATCCGCAGCGCAGGGTCGACGAGCCAGTAGTGACCCACGCCATGCCGCGCGTAGAGCCGCGATTTGTACAGCCGGTCGTGTCGCTCGTTCGACGGCGAGGTGGTCTCGCACACCCAGTCCGGCACCACCTCGAGCGGCCGCACGTTCGGCACCGGTAGCCGCTCGCGCCGCCACCCCGACAGATCCGGCACCACGAGGTCGCCCGACGCGAACCGCACGTCGACCTCGGGGAAGAGGTACCAACCGCCAGGGCCACCGCGACCGTGGTCGTGGTGGAACGGGCCGCCGATGAAGCGTCCTAGCCCCAGCTCGGCGCGCATGTCCGCCGGCATGGGCCGCGGCAAGACGACGACGCGCTCGCCCACGATCTCGGCGCGCACTCCCTCGCCGAGCGCGAGCCACTCGGCGTAGGCGGGAGCGCGGGGCGGCGAGGCCATATGTGGAATGTACCATCGGTCATGGGGTGGAGCCGTCGATGCTTCGGGGCGCATGCCCGATCGTCGTCACGACCCACGCCGCGGTTTCATGCGCGAGGACATGCTGCCGCGCGAAGGCAAAGGGGGAAGGCTCGCCCGCTGGCGCTCGGCAGCAACGAGGCCGCGCGTCCGGCCCGTGTGCCATCGGGGTGGTCTCGGCTCCGAGCGGATGGTACGGGACCGGGCATCCCCATGACGAACGTCGCCCCGACCTGGACGGCCGCGAGCCTCTTCGAGCGCTGGTTCCTGCCGCTCTACCCCGCGGACGTGCGCGCCGACCTCGCCCGCGCTCGCTTGACGGACGTCAACCCGGCGGGCAACCCGCGTCTCGTCGCCGCGATGGACGAGATCGCCGCGGCCTTCGCGAAGCTCGCGCCGACGGCCCTCGGCGCCGAGCTCGACCTCGACTACTCCGACGCTTCCGTTCACCGACTCGCCGCCGCGCTGACGCGCGAGGCCCGCGATCGCTTGCTGGCCCCCGTCACCGAGCCCGGCGCGGTCCCCGATCTCGTCAACCTCGTCACGCACGGGGTCGCCTACGTCGGCGCCTGCGTCGTCAAGAACCACGGCGGCGTCTGGCAGCTCCGCGCCCCGCTCTGGGAGTCGCTCGTGCGTCTCGAGTCGCGCGCCGGAACGGGCGACCTCGCGCTCCTCCAGTGGTGGCTGAAGGCCCTCTCGGACGACGAGGTGGGCGAGCCGCGCCTCGGTGACCGCTACCGCATGAACGTCGAGGTCCCGACGGCGCGCCCGGAGGAGCTGCCCGTGATCGCGCCGCCGGATCGCAAGCTGCCGCGCCTCACCAAGGTGCGATACGACGCGCTCTACCGCCACTTGAAGGCGCACATCCCGGAGCTGCGCGACGTGGGTCAACACTTTCCCTCGGCCGAGCGCTTCGCCGAGCTCGCGTTCGAGTGGCTCGACTTCGTGCTGCTCGGCGGCGGTCGGATGCTGCTGCTCCACGGGCCGACCGCGAATGGCGTGCACCTGCTCTGGCTCGACGCCGCGGGCTTTGTCGGGTCCGCGTTCTTTCCGGCCGACGCGGTCCCGGCGCACCGCATCGAGACGGACGGCGACAAGCTCGTCATCACCGTCCCGGTGCTCGGCCGCGAGGCGCGCCACGAGATGCTGTGGTGGGGCCCCGCTTCGGGCTCGCGCAGCTGACCTCGAGCGTCTAACCTCTCGGTCCTCGTGCTCGCACCCGACGTTCGCTTCGAGGGCTTCGACTGCCGTGACTGGCAGCGCGTGCTCGAACTGTTCCGGCCGCTCGGACCCGACGGTCTGCCACGCGATCCCGACCGGCCGCAGGGGACGATCATCGCCGTGCATGCCCACGGCCGCCTCCGCAAGCTCGTGCACTCGCAAGCGGGGCGCTTGCGGCTCGACGACGTCGCGCGGGATTGGCCGCTGTCCGCCGAAGCGCTCGCGCGTCGCCACGAATCGAGCTTCGCGATCGTGCTGGAGAGCGGCGCGCTCGAGTGGATCTTCGAGGAGCTCGGCGCGCGGCTCCGGCGTGAGGACGACACGACGACGCAGCTCCTCACGCTGCTGACGCTCCTGCGCGAGCAGACCGAGCGCGGCGCCATCGACGTGTGGCCGCGACGCCTCTCGGGGGTCCCGATCCCGAAGCCTGCGACCGTCGAGCGCACCTTCGACAGCATGTGCCCACCCGGCAAGGCGATGCTGCTCGGGCTGTTCGATCGCGACGAGCTGTGGACGTCGCTGTGCGTGCGCCGTGGCGCCGAGGGCTTCGACTGGATCCTCGGCCCCGAGTCCTTGCGTTCCGAGCTCGGCCTCCTGTCCGGTGATTTTCGCCGCGACTACCGGCACCTCGCGCGCGCGGTCTCGAGCCGCGTCGGCCCCCTCGCGCTCGGCTGCTATTCGGACGTCACGACCTTTCGACGCCTCGAGGTCGATCCGACGCCCGGCGCGTGGGCGATGGCCGTCGCGGTCCGAGACGTCGTGCTCTATCCCGCCCCGCCGGGCATGGCGGTGCCGATCGGCATCGACGTGGGCCGCGCGGCGTGGCGAGCGCTGCGGGCCGTCGCCACGCGCATCGATCCCGGCGGGATCCTCGATCCGGCGTTGTCCTTCGTGCGCGAGGCGGCGCTCGGCGTGAAGCCGCTCGAGTCCTCGCTCGGCTTCGATCCGCTCGAGGTCTTGCGCCGCCTCCTCTCGCGCGAGCGCTAGAAGAACTGCTTGCCCGACTTCGCCTGTTCGACCAGCACGGGCGCCGGCTCGAAGCGAATGCCGAACCTGTCGCGGTAGTGGCGAATGCGCTCGAGGACGTTGCGCGCGCCGAGCTTGTCGACGTAACGGAACGGTCCGCCGAGGAACGGCGGGAAGCCGAGCCCGAAGATCGCACCGATGTCGCCGTCGCGCGGCGAGCGGAGGATCCCCTCGCTGTAGCAGTGCAGCGCCTCGTTGATGAACTGGAGGTTGCAGCGCTCCTGGACCTCCGCGACCGACACCGGCGACTTCTTCGGAACCGGCAAGCCGAGCGCGGCGTACACCGTCTCGTCGACGTGCTTGCCCTTGCCCTTCTTCTTCGCGGCGGCGCCGTAGAGGTAGAAGCCCTTCTCGTTCTTGCGCCCCTTGCGGCCATCCGAGGTCAGGCGGTCGATCGTCGCGGGTGGCGTCAGCCGCTCACCGAAGGCCGCGAGCATGATCGGCCCGACGTGGGCGGCGACGTCGATGCCGACCTCGTCGACGAGCGTCATCGGCCCCACCGGCCAGCCCCACGCCGTCATCGCCTTGTCGATGAACTCGATCGGCGCGCCCTCGGCGAGGATGTAGCTCGCCTCGTTCATGTACGGACCGAGCAGGCGGCTCGTGTAGAAGCCGACGCCGTCATTGACGACGATCACGGTCTTTCCTTGACGCTTGCCAACTGCCACCGCGGTTGCGACGACCTCGTCCGCCGTCTGCTGGGTCCGGATCACCTCGAGCAGAGGCATCTTGTGGACCGGGCTGAAGTAATGCATCCCGACCACGTTCTCGGGGTGCTTCGAGCCCTCGGCGATGCGGCCGATCGGGATCGACGAGGTGTTCGAGGCGAAGATGACGCCCGGTTTGCAGTTCGCCTCGACCTCCGCGACGACGCGCTTCTTGAGGTCGAGATCTTCGAACACGGCCTCGATGACGAGGTCAGTGTTCCGCATGCCGCTGTAGTCGGTCGTCGTGCTGAGGAGGGCCAGCTTCTGCGCCTTGTCGCGCGGGGTGAGCTGCCGCTTCTTCACGCGGTCGTCGTAGATGTCGGTGACGTACTTCACGCCGCGGCCGAGGGACGCGCCGTCGCGATCCTTCAGTCGGACCGCGATGCCCTTGTCGATGGACACGTAGGCAATCCCCGCCCCCATCAAGCCCGCGCCCAGCATCCCGAGCTTCTCGATGTCGCGGGCCTTGGCGTCCGAATCGACGCCGGTATCCTTCTTCAGCGCCGTCGTCGCGAAGAAGATCGAGCGCAGGTTCGCCGAGACTTCGCTCTTCACGAGCTCCCCGAACGCGCGCGCCTCGACGTCCTGCGACGCCTCGAGGCCCTTGCCGGCGAAGGCCTCGAGGACATCGATGATCTTGCCGGGCGACGGGTAGTGGCCGCCGGTCTTCTTCTGGACGGTCTCGCGCGCCTTCTTGAACAGCACCGAGCGGCCGAGCGGGTTCTTCTCCAGGGCGAGCGTCTGCAGGTCCGGCTTGCTCTTCTTCTTGCCTTTGCCCGACGCGCGCTCGTTGGCGAGCCTCAGCGCCAGCTTGCAAGCGACCTCGAGGAGGATCTCGCGCGGCACGACGTCATCGGCGACGCCGAGCTTCTTCGCCTTCTCGGGCCGCATGTTCTTGCCCGTCAGGCCGAAGTCGAGCGCGACCTGAAGGCTCGTCAGCGCGGCGAGGCGCTGCAAGCCCGAGAGGCCCGGGAGCAGGCCGAGCTGCACTTCCGGCAGACCGAGCACGGTGCTCTTCGCGCTCGAGAGCACGCGGCCCTGGCAGGCGAGCGCCACCTCGAAGCCGCCGCCGAGCGCCGCGCCGTGGATCGCCGCGACCACCGGCTTGACCGATCCCGCGAGCTTCGCCATGACCTCGTGGCCGCGTTGCACCATGCGGCGTGCGTCCTCGACCGTCGCGAGGGCCTCGAGCATTTTGACGTCGGCGCCGGCGATGAAGCCGTCCTTCTTGCCGCTGACGAGCACCGCGGCGCGCACGTCCGGGTGTTTGTCGACCTGCTCGAACGCGCGGACGAAGAGATCGATGAAGTCCGCCCGGAGCGTGTTCATCGACTCGCCGGGGATGTCGTAGGTGAGGACGGCGACGCCGTCCTTGCGGATCTCGACGGAGAGGGGGTTGGCTTCGGCGTTCATGGGGACTCCAGGACGACGGCGGCACCGAGGCCGCCGGCTGCGCAGACGGTGAGCAGGGCGTGCTTGCCGCCGCGGCGCTTGAGCTCGTGAAGCGCCGAGGTGACGAGGCGGCCGCCAGTCGCGGCGAACGGGTGACCTATCGCGATCGAGCCGCCGTTGACGTTGAGCTTGGCCGGATCGACCTCGCCCACGGCCTCGGCGAGGCCGAGGTGTTCCTCGCAGAACTTCTTCGACGCGAGCGCCTTGAGGTTCGCGGCAACCTGGGCAGCGAACGCCTCGTGCACTTCCACGATGTCCATGTCGGCGAGCTTCAGCCCCGCGCGCTCGAGCGCCTTCGGCGCGGCGAACACCGGCGCCATCAACAGCTGCCACGACGGGTCGACGGCGGCGTACGCGTACGACTTCAGGTAGCCGAGCGGCTCGTAGCCGAGGGCCTTCGCCTTCGACTCGCGCATCATGAGCAGCGCGCTCGCGCCATCGGTCAAGGGCGACGCGTTGCCCGCCGTGATCGTGCCGTGCTTGCGATCGAAGACGGGGTTCAGCTTGGCGAGCGCCTCGAGGGTCGTCGACTCGCGGACGATGTTGTCGCGCTCGACCGCAGTGTCGAACGGCGGCGCGAGGACGGTCATCACCTCGGCCTTGAAGAGCCCCTCGTTCCAGGCTCGCGCCGCGCGGCGGTGGGACTCGAAGGCGATCGCGTCCTGCTCCTCGCGGCTGATGCCGTTGAGCTTCGCCATCTTCTCGGCGGCCTCACCCATCTGCTCCCCGGTCGAGGGCTCCTTCGAGAAGCCGGGGGGACCCGGGAGGAGATCCTTCGGCGAGATCCCGGCGAGGGCCTTGAGCCGGGCCTGCATCGTCTTCGCCTTCTGCAGGTCGAGCAGGGCGTCGCGCATCTTCGCGCTGACCTTGAGCGGGACGTCGGTCGTGCTGTCGGCACCGCCGGCGATGCCGACGTCGTGGTGCCCCGCCGCGATGGCCTGCGCCACGTCCGTCATCGCCTGGATCGAGGTCGCGCAGGCGCGCGAGACGCTGTAGGCGTCGATGGACCGCGGGAGCCCCGCGCCGATCACCACCTCGCGAGCGATGTTCAGCCAGTCGACCGTCGGCACGACCTGCCCGTACACGAGCAAGCCGATCTCCTTCGCGTCGATCTCGCTCCGTTGCACGAGCTCCTTCACGACGGCGCTGCCGAGATCGACCGTGCGCAGCCGCTTCAGATCGGTGCCTGCCTTGCTGAACGGCGTGCGGAGCCCGGCGACGATCGCGACGCGCTCACCCTTGTTGTCGTTGCTGTTGGCCATGGGTCCTCGAGGCCGATGGCGTACGGCCGACGACGCGTCGTGTCAAACGGGGAGGCCCCTCTCTTGGAGGCGGCGCGTGTTGTTGCGAAACGGGCACCGAGGCCGGCCGCGGTGCGTCGGCCCTCAATTCTTGCAGTAGCCGAAGGGAGGGACGTGCGATCCCAAGTTCCAGGGCTTCTTGCACGTGCTCTTCCCGAGGCTCTCGCAATCTTCGTTGCTCTGGCACACCAAGCCGCTATCCAAAAAGAACGGTGCTTTGCAGACCACGTCGAGCGCGATGCACGTCGCCTTGCCCTCAATGATGCCCGTCTCCTTGAGGCAGCACTTGCCATTCGGACAGTCGCCGGGCTCGTCGCACGCGTTTCCGATGCCGGAGGCGCACTTGGCCTCCGCGGCCTTGCACGTCTGACCCGGGCCGTAGGTGCAGCACAAGCCCGGACACGCGAGGCCACCCCTGCCGCATTGGACGCCATCCGCCTCCCCGCCCGCGCCGAGGCCACCCGCGCCGAGGCCACCGACGCCATCGCCTCCGGTCCCCGGGTCCGCCCCGCCGCCGGCACGGCTCGAGCTCGACGCGGGGCCCACGATCGGGTCGGTGCCGCCCGCTCCGCTTCCGCCCGGGCTCGGTCGATCGAGCGGCTCCTCGAGGCCGAGCACCGCACGGCACGCCGGCAGCGCGACGACGACCCACGCCAACCCGCGGTATCGGGCCATCAGAACGCTCCTCCGAGGTGCACGCCCACGAACCCTTGGCCAACGACCGGCGCGACGCGGAGCGCCCCCGTGTTGCCATCGTTGATCTTGATCAACCCAATCACGAACAGGGTCGCCCCGGTCGCCGCGAGCGCGCCGCCCGCAACGACGAGACCGGTCGCGACGTCCGCGGCCGCGAGCGCCTCGAGCCGGAGCGCTTTCCCGGCGGGGCCGCAGATGTTGGCCGCGTCGCAGTCGGCCATCGAGTCGGTGTTCTTGCTCGCGGCTTTCGCGGCGAAGCCGGCTCCGACGCCGAGGCCGACGAGCCCCGCGGTGCCGACCGCGAGCCCCGCGATCGCCAGGGGACCGAGGCCACGCCGCGAGCGCAATGCCGACGGCACTGACGAAGGCGACGAGCCCTCCCGCGAGCGCACCGCGCGGGAGCGCCCGGTGACGGACAGCGGCGTGACGGACGGCGGGCGACGCGGGCGCATCCCCCATCGGCTGGGTGGGCGCAGCCAGCTCGGGCAGGGGCTGCGTCTGCGCCTCGACGTCGACCTCCGACCGCATGCCTCGTTTAACCACGGCGAGGCTCGACGAGGGGCCGAGCTCAGACGTCGTCTCGACCTGGGGCGTGTCGCTCCCGAGGTGCGCGAGGCCGCGACGTGCGGAGCGCTTCGCGATCGACTGCGCGGCCTCCTTCGCCACGTCCGTGCCGTGAGGCGCGAGCGCCCGCGCGAGCTCGGCGGCGCTCGCCGGTCGCTCGGACGGATCCTTGGCGAGGCACCGCATGACGACGCTGCCGAACCCCGCAGGCAACCCGACCACGCGCTCGTCGAGCGGCTCCGGCGAGTCGACGAGGATCGCGGAGAGCAGGCTGCCGAGCGAGCCGCCTCCGAACGGAGGCACCCCCGAGACGAGCTCGTAGAGGATGACCCCGACCGACCAGAGATCGCTCCGGGCGTCGAGGCGCTTCGCGTCGCGCACCTGCTCGGGGGACATGTAATGCGGCGAGCCGAGCAACCCACCATGGGTCCGCGTCAGGGTGCGACCGGGCGCATCGGACGTCTGTTTGGTGATGCCGAAGTCGAGCACCTTGACGAGCGGAGCGGAGAACGAACCCGGCAGCGTGCGCCTCGTCGAGCGCGACGAGCGCCTGCACGACGAGGTCGAGCGACTCCGTCACGCCGAGCGCTCCACGCTCGCCAAGGACCGCTCCGAGGTCGCACCCCTCGAGCCGCTCCATCACCATGTAAGGCGACCCGTCATCGAGCGTGCCGACGTCGAACAGCTTCGGCACGTGCTCGCTTTCGATCCGCGAAGTGGCCCTCGCCTCACGCAGAAATCGCGCAACGGCTTCGCCCTCCTTCGCCACCTCTGGCAACACGCGCTTCAAGGCGAGGCACGCGCCGGTCTCCGTGCAGGTCACCGCGAGGACGAGCCCCATGCCGCCGCGCCCGAGCACGCGCTCGACGCGGTAACGCCCGCCGAGGAGCGGCACCGGGCTCGACCGCTGGCTCGCTTGCTCCGCTCATCCAGACCAGAGATGTCTGTATCCCAGGTTGGCGACGGAGGCACCTCCACCGCGGCCCGAGGTCGCGCCACTCAGGCGCGCTGGGACGTGCGACGAACGACGAAGGCGAGGAGCAGCCCGAGCATCACGAAGAAGGCGAGCGACTCTTGAGGAACCGCCGCAACCGAGAGCCCCGCCATGTTGACCGCAACGTGTACGGCGAGAAAGAGGGCGCCGACGCCGGCCGCGCGCAAGACCTGCCCGAAGAGCACCGGATCCATCCCGCGCGTCGCGGCGAGCTGGAGGCCGATGACCCGCACGGGCTCGGCCTCGACGACCTTCGTCCCCGCGAGTTTGTCGTGAAATCCCCGGAAATCGCGGTCTCGCGAGAGCGTCGCGACCCCGAGCGCGACGAGACCCGCCGCGAGCGCGAGCGGGCCGTAGGTGAGGACGCGCGCGAACATCGCGCCGGTCGAAAAGGGACGCGTCAAGAACCCCGCGAGGGCCAGGACCGCCGCGGCGGGCAACCACGAGCGCAGAAGCACCGCGTGGACGAAGTCGACCGCGCCGTCGTCCTCGCGCACGAGGCGCAGGCCGACGAGCCATTTCCCGATCGAGCGCCCATGGTTCGCAGCGAGGTAGGCTTGATAGACGAAGAGCCCGACGAGCAGCAGCAGCGCGGCCGTCAAGGCGCCGATGCCCTTCGTCGTGAAGCCGCCTTGCCACGGCTCGGCGACGACGACGTCGGGGTTGTTGAAGAGCGCGATCGGGTGGAACGACGCGAAGCTCCCGTTCGTCACCGCGACGCAGAACGCCGCGACTCCGTAGAGCGCGAGATCGATCGCTCCGGCCCGGAGCCGCAGGTTCGGCGCGGCGATCTCGCCTTCGGCGACCTCACTGGCGGTGGCCTTCCGAGTCGTGCGGATGCGGCTCGCCGGCGCGTCGCCCATCGCCTCGGGGCGTGCGCCCTCTCCGAAGAGGGTCGCCGACGAGGCGCCATGGCGCGCCTGGATCGCGTCGGCGACTGCGAGGAGCGCATCGAGCCGCTCGACGTCGACCGGTCCGTACAGCGTGACGGCGACCGCGTCGTCGGCGGTGCGGAGCCACACCTCCGGCAGCTCGAGCAGGGCCGCGCGGACCTCCTCGTCGAGCCACTTCTTCGCGGCCTTGAGGCTCTCGCCCTCGACGATGAACGATTCGCCGAAATCCGCGTCCACCTCGAGCCCGCGGTTCTCGATCGGGCGGCCGTCAATGATCGGGAGCGGGCGGACGACGAGGGCCGGCGCCGCCTTCTTGAGCCGGCAGACGATGGTGTGGTGGCTCGAGAGGGACTCGCCATCGGCGGCTCGGACGGCGAGGTACGCGTGCTGCGGGACGAGCACCACGTCGGCGACGCGCGCGCCCACGCCGCACGCCTCGACGATCGGCGCGAGGGTCTCGGGAAGCGCGCGGACGCGCCGGTTTTGCGGCTTGCCGTCCTTGCCAAGCAGCGCGCCGAGGAACTCGTCGAGCCAGCGATTCAGCGTTCGCTTGCGCCGCACGTCCTCGGTCGTGCCGGCGAGGAGGAGTGCCAGGTAGGTCGCGACCACCGCGAGCGGACCGATGAACCACAACCAGCGCATGACGTCGTTCTCCTCGAAGCTTGCCCGTGCCGACACGCCCGAGACGCCTCGCGAGCGCCAGTTCGGCGACCGCGAGGGGCACGAGCTTGCGCCACCTCGACGGGTTGCGTAACAGAATCACCGACCCGGGAAAAGCGGGCCACCCCGCATCACCGCCACTTTGCCATGCCGACCCCGCGACTCCGCCACCTCGCCTCGCTGCTCGACGGGCACCTCACGGCAGATGCCGGCGAGGCCCACCACCTCGAGCGCATGCGCGCGTTGCTCGAACAAGGCGAGGCCTCGCTCTCGCGGGAGAATGACGCTCCGGGCCATTTCACTGCGAGCGCGTTCGTCCTCGGCCCCGACCGCACCGAGCTGCTCCTCATCCTCCACACGAAGCTCGGGCTCTGGCTGCAACCGGGAGGGCACGTCGAGCCCGACGACGCCACGGTCCTCGAGGCCGCGCGCCGTGAGGTCCGCGAGGAGGTCGGACTCGACGACGTCGTGCCCCTCGGCGCGGGCCTGTTCGACGTCGACGTCCACACGATCCCTGCGAGCGCGAGAGGCCCAGCCCACGAGCACCACGATCTCCGCTTCCTGTTCGTCGCGCGGACCCGTGTCGTGCGCGCCGGGGACGACGCCGCGGCGGCACGCTGGGTCCCGCTCGACGCGTTCGGCAGCGCCGCGAGCGCGGGCTCGCTCCCCAGCGACGAGTCGGTGATGCGGGCCGTCCGGCGCCTGCGTTCGCGCCTCGGGGAGTGACGACGCCGACTGCGTCGCAGCGGCGGGCCGCCCGTGCGACGACCGAGGCTCAGCGGGTGAGCGCGATCGCCGTGGCCACGAGCCCGAGGAGCATCACCACGACGAGCGCGAGCGCGACCTTGAGACCCCGCTGGTCGCGCCGCACGGGCAGCAGACCACCCGGTGCAGCCGGCAACCCACCCGGTGCACCCGGCAGCCCACCGGGCGCAGCGGAGAACCCAGCCGGTGGGCCCGCTCCGAACGGCTCGGGGTACGGACCCCAGGCCCGCTGCGCGTCTTGCGAATGGGCCGAGGGCGCGTGCGCGCCGCTGCTCGGGGGCTGGGATGGCCGAGCCGCGGAGACGCCGTGAAAGCCATCGCGCCCGCTGTTCGCCAACGAGGCAGGCGCCGGCACGGCTCCACTCAGCTGGGCGAACGACGCGACGCTCGAGCTCACGGGCGCCTCCTCGACCTCCTCCATCACCATCGTCTTGCCGGCCGCGAGGCGCGGGCCTCGACTCGGCTGGCTGACGGCATGCTCCTCGAGGACGGCGGCCATCGGCGCCGTCCTCGAGGTGGCCGGCTCGCCCGTCGGCTCGCTCGCCGGATCGACCACGGCCGGAATCGACCGCGTCCCGAAACCTCCGCGGCCCGCCGCTGCGAGTCGTAGGCCCGACCCCTGAGGAATCCGCTCGAGGTCGGCCCGCATCTCGGCCGCGGAGCCGTAGCGCTGGGCGAGATCCTTGTTCGTCGCGCGCAGGATCACCGGCCCGAGCGGGCCATCGATGACGCGCGGATCCATCGGCAAGCGCTGCGGCGAGATGTGCGCCATGTAGATGTTGATCAGCGATTCGTCGCGCAGGACGCGCTCCGCCGTCAGCATCTCGGCGAGGACCAGGCCGAGCGAGTAGAGGTCGCTCGAGGGATAGACACCGCTGCCGCGCACCTGCTCGGGGGCCATGTACTGCGGCGTCCCGACCATCTGCCCGGACTCGGTGAGCTTGGTCGAGAGGCTGACCTCGCCCTTCATCGCCTTGGCGATGCCAAAGTCGAGCACCTTCGTGAAGGGTGGTCCGTCGAGCAGGAAGACGTTCTGCGGCTTGATGTCCCGATGAATGACGCCACGCTCGTGCGCCACGTCGAGCGCGCGAAGCACGTCGATGCCGACGCGAAGCGTCCGATCGAGGTCGAAGGGCCCGTCCTCCTCGAGCGCTTGCCCAAGCGCCCGTCCGCCGAGCAGCTCGAAGGCGATGTAAGGCACCCCTCGCTCGGTTTGACCAAAATTAATCAGCGTGACGATGTTCGGGTGCTCGAGCTCCTTGACCAGCGCGGCCTCGCGCTTGAATCGCTTCGAGTCGCTCTCGCTCGTCGCGTAGTTCGCGAGCAGCACCTTGAGCGCGACGGAGCGCCCCCACTGGAGGTCGGTCGCGCGGTACACCGCCCCGAAGCCCCCTTTGCCGACGACACCGTCGATGCGGTAGCGGTCGCCGAAGACGTCCCCTTCCTTCAAACGCGGCTTCGAGGCGCTCATCGTCGCGGCGCCGTCAGTTGCGAATCCCTCGAGGGGCCTCGCCCGACACTGCGAACGGATTGACTCCAGTGCCGGTCGGGCTCGGCTTGGCGGTGGTCGACGTCGACGCGGGCGGTGGCGGTGCGGATGGGCGCGCCGCGCTCGCGAACGGCGACGCCCCGGGCAGACCCAGTGCTGGGGGCGGTGGCGCCGTAGTGGTGGCCGCCGTGGCGCCATCGGAGGCCACCGCGCTCGGCTCCGCCGAGGCCGTCGTCGCAGGAGCCGAAGTCGGGGGCGCCGGGGATACAGCTGCTCCCGTAGGTGCAGCCGCTCCCGTAGGTGCAGCCGTCGCCGTGGGTTCCGCGACAGGAGCGGCACGCCCGCGCGAGCTCGAAGCCATCAGCCCGACGCCCACCGCCGTTCCTGCGATCACAATTCCGAGGAGAATCCCCAAGGCGACGATGGCACCCCGCGAAGTGCGGGGTGACGACGCCTCCGGCGCGGAAACCGGCTGAGGTGTGGGGGAATGCACCGCGGGGTGGTGGGCCGCGGGAGCATGCATGCCGAGCGCCTGCGGGGCCGCGGGCGGCGTCGACGGCGCGGCTTGCGGGCTCGCAGCCGCAGGCGGAGGAACGTCCGTCAGCTCGGCGTGGGGCGCAGGCGCGTACGCACCGAGGATGATGGGCTTACCGGAAGCATCGCGCTGGATCCGAACCGTGGGCTCCTGCCGGCGACGGTCACGCGCGCGGGCGGCGATTTGCACCTTCGGCTCGTCGACCGAGGCGTGGTGAGCCTTCACCGGCTTCGCGACCGCGTGCTCCTTCCGCTCGGCCGAGGGTGAGCTACCGTCCGGTCCTCCAGGCTTGTTGCGAAATGAGTCGGTCATCGTGGTCCGGCGCGAGAGGACTCATTCAAGCCGATTTCCTCACGCGCCACTACTACCACGAGCAGGCTCGTCGCCAACGGGTTCGAGATCCGCCTCAACGAGCGTCGGGCTTCGAGGTCGTCGCGGCGGGTGCCGTGGGCGTGGCGGACGCTGCCGAGGTCACCTCCGCGGGGCTCGCTCCGCGCGCCTCCCCTGAGGGGGTGGCGGCGACGCTCCCCGCGGCGGCGCTCGAGGTCGAGGGGCGCCCCGCCGCGAGCCGACTGCGCTCCACCGCAGCCTCGGAGGTGGCGGTCGCTGGCTTCGACGCCTCGCTCGCTCGCGTGGCGGCCGACGCCGCGAGGCGTGGCGCCACCTGCGCGCGGTAGAGCACGAGGCCGCTCGCGATCCCGAGCGCCGCCCCGAGCAGCGCCGCATCCCTGAGCAGGGTGCGAGCCTGCGTCGGAACCTCGACCTCCGGGAGCGTGCGGACGCTCTCGAACCGGGACGACTGCCCTTCCGGGGGCGCGTGCCAGGCGGTCTTTGCGGTCGCTTGCGGCGGCGATGGCGGTTGGGCCAGCGGTGGTCCTGGTGTCGGCCCCGGCTCGCTGCCTCGCGAGCCTCCGAGCATGCGCTCGCGCCGCTCATCCATCCGGCGGCGCCACACCGCTCCGAGCGCTTCGAAGAGCGCATCCATCCCCTGAAAGCGGTTCCGGGCGTCGTGGTCGCACGCGCGATCGATCACCGCGGCGAGGTCGGAAGAAAGCGCCGGCACGAGCGTACGCACAGGCGGCAGGGTCGAGGTCAGCTTTCGCAGCAGGAGGTTCGCCATGTCGACCGAGCCCCCCGGATCGACGTAAGGATTTCGACCGGTCGCGAGCTCGTAGAGGATCACCCCGAGGCCATAGACGTCGGTGCGCTCGTCGATCGGGACGCCGAGCGCATCGTCGAGCTGCTCGGGTGCCATGTAGAGCACGGTGCCGATCTTCGCGCCGCTCGTGCGGCTCCGGGTATCGCCCCAGTCGCGGAACTTCGCGATGCCGAAGTCGATCACCTTCGCCATCCCCTCGCCGACGACGATCACGTTCTCGGGCTTGAGATCGCGGTGGATGACTTTGAGCTTGTGGGCCTCGTGGACGCCCTGAGCGATCTGGCGTCCCCAGCGAATGAGCGCGTCTTCGTCGAGCGTGCCCCGCGAACGCTGCAGGATCTCGCGCAACGTCCGGCCTTCGAGGAACTCGAGCGCCAGCCACAGCACCGTCTGCCCGTCGCGCTCGAACGTCCCCGTATCGTAGAAACGGACGACGTGAGCGTGCTCGAGATAGCTGAGGACCTGGATTTCACCGAGAAAACGCTTCGTCAGCTCGCGACTCTGCTGCGCCGTCGCGGACAGCACCTTGAGGGCCCGCTGCTCGCCGGAGGGCCCGCGCACGAGATGCACTTCGCCCATCCCGCCCTCGCCGAGCGGACGCACGACCGTGTAGGGACCGCAGCTGTCACCGGGTCGAAAGACGAACGCCATCGGCGACCCCTCTCCCCGACAGCGGGCTCGCACCACCACAGCCCTTCGTGGCGACGAGCACGACCAACGTGAGCAGCAAGAAGCCGAGCCACGAGCCCGCAAACGCCGTGACGAGCTTCAACGTCGACGGACCGCGCACCTCGGGCACGGCCGGCGCCCCGCTCGCCGGGCGTCGCTTGAGGGTGGGCTCCTCGCCGGTGGTGACCGCAGCGGGGGGCGCTCCCGGTGCTGCCGGCCACGGGCCCGCGGGTGACACGGGTCGGGTCGGGGATGGCTCGAGCGTCGGCCCCCGCGCGCTCGCGAGCGAGGTTGCCGGCGCGGTCGTGGAGACGCCGACCAGCACCGTCGACGAGGTCTCCCGGAGGAGCCGCGTTGCCCCGGGCGACGGCGTCACGTCGGTGATCGCGATCGTCCCCCCGAGGCCGGGGTGCTCGCTGCTGTCGGGCGCCGGGAGGCTCTGGCGCGCGGGCCCGTCCGCGACGACCGCCGCGCGCAGGGCCGCAGACATCTCGCGCGCGCTCGCGAACCGCCTGGCCGGCTCCT
>Ga0194129_10004112_pt1 | contig 19654 bp, 21 predicted proteins | sample TA2KigCa35mmetaG_FD_150862 | JGI IMG/M metagenome (GOLD analysis project Ga0194129, IMG submission 150862) | Freshwater microbial communities from Lake Tanganyika, Tanzania - TA2015038 Kigoma Deep Cast 35m | ecosystem: Environmental > Aquatic > Freshwater > Lake | place: Tanzania: Lake...
CGAGCAGGATCACAGACCGGCCCACCCATTGCCACAGCTGAAATCTGTGGGAGGTGAACCGTCAGCCCCGGCTACGCCGGGGCTGATCCTCCCGAGTTACACCACTCCATGGGACGCCGCCTCAACCCTGCGCTCGACAGCATCGGGGCGGCCTGGTCTGGGGCGATTGCCGGAGTCAACGCCAGCCGCAATATGATGAGGAGCTCGATCAACCAGGCCGCTGTGGCTGCTGGGGCAGTGGTTTGGAGTGGTGGTGCAGCCAACATCGTGTGGTCGCTGATCGATGAGTCGGGCGGACTCTCGGTGCGGGACGACATCCAGCCAGGCGTGATGAATACAGTCACCAGCCCTTGTGCCGCCAGCAGAACACCTGCGAATGAAACAGGAGCTGGCCACTGGTCCGGCGTCAGCCGCCAATCCCGGGGCAGCAGTAGCGGCGCGGGCGCAAGCTCCGGGGGCTGGGCGGTGGCGGGTGGGGGCGCCAGGATCATGGGCTGAACCACAGGGGGATGGTGGACACTCGCCCCAGCCAGTCCCGCAGCGGAGTGATGGTGGCTCTGTTTCAGGCTGCCTTGGGAACCGTGGCTCTGGCTTTGATCAGCTCAAGCCGGTGGCAGATGTTGTCGACGTCGGCCTCAGAAAAGAGACTCTCGGGCCCCTGAGCGAGATCGCTGAAGGGTGGCTCATAGAGATGAGGCGATCTGGCCGTTATGCACCTCTCGCACTCGTCCATTCCGAGGAGGGGAACATCACCGCAAAGGGTGCTCCCACCGCTCACAAGCGTATCTTCTCAGGGGTGTTGGGAGGTGAAACTTCATGGACCGAAAAGGAGTCTGTAAACCGACAAATGCGTGCCGACTTGTCTCTTGAGGTGGTTACCAAAGTCACCCGAACCTAATACAAGTCTTTTTCTTGGATTGACTCATGTTAATCCCTGCAGATGCCCTGGACGAGTCCCCGCACAGAACAATGAAGACTCACGACAGCCATCCCATGCTTAAGTGTCGCAATCTGCAAGCCATCCACGAAGCACTTCCGTCTCCCTGATGACAGTTTGGCGGCGCTCATGAGCTCTGCGATGATTGGCAAGGAGCGATGTCGGTGCCAACATGATCGTCAGTCAAGCCCCAGTGGCCGACTTCGTCACCACAAACTCGAGACGGAAGGCAAGATGTCGCCAGGCCAAGCGCCAGCTGACCCGCAAAACCTGTATGTTCAATAGCTTCAGGAGAATGGCATCTCAAGCGGCCAAGACTGTTTGATCAGAACCATCTAATCTTCGCCATATTTTCGCTGTTACTGTTCACAAGATAAAGCCATTAGACCATTTATTAGCATATCAATATTTGTGATATTGAATCCTTCTGCGAATATGTCGTCCAAGCCTCGGCGATATTTCACCTTCTTCCGACAGCTTCAGCCTGGGTTCGTCCAAGTCGGCTCTGCTACGAGGCGAGGGTACGAATCTGTCGCTCAAAACCTGTAGGAATCTTGTTGATTTCTTTTGCTCGACACGGACGATAAATTGCAGCTTCTAAGCTTAGACTAGCCTAATACAACTCGATTGATAGATGACAATGCGATCTCGGGCTGGGGACGTCCTGGCAAAGGGCAAAACAAAAAGAATAAGCTTTTATCAAAGGCACTCCGCAATATTTTGCTGATATTATTTTTCGGATTGATTCTTTCTGCCATAGTGGCATAGTTATTTTTGAAGGCTTGGAAATTTGAATGCAGCTGGATTTTTACATCGTCGCATCATCACCTATAGGTTTATCCCTGCGTATTGTCATCATCAATCTGCCAACACTCATTCTTTGATATACTTTTGCATAACATTCACCGCCTTTTCTCATGCCCTACCTGGATGCTTTGCTTAAACCCCTCATATCAAAGTCTAATAAGACAGCAATTATCATTGACGTGCTTTCTAACACCATTATCACTCTCCTTGTACGAGCACTTATTGTCCAAATATGGCGGAATAATGTGATTATTCTTTTGTTTTCTGTTAAGAGTGTTGGCTGGGGCGGGTCTGTTGCCTTGTCGATATTCTTTGGATTGTTCCTGATCCCATTGCATGGCTTCAGATCTCAAAAAAGTTCATCCACCGAGACGTTGACACCCTCTTGAAGGGTTTGGGCTTTGGCTGCGTTCCTAAACACAGTCAGAACCTGATCACCTACCCCAAAAAGCATATGCCCGTCAAAAGTCTAATCTTCTCAATGAGCATACTGTCTTACTGATTGCAATTACATCTCCAGATGGATGCTAATCCGGCGGCAACAATGCTGGTGTCGACATTATGAGCTTCAGCAGGGAATGCTTGAGGGACTCTGCTATTTCTTGCATTCCTGGTCTGAAGTTTCAAGGACAACATTGGAATAGTCTATGATCAGAAGTTTATTGAAGACTCTATGGCCAGTGTGATCAGCATCATCCGAAAGAACTTTTTCGCGGAAGGTATAATATGAGAAGCTCTGCTTTTTAATGATTTCTATTTTGGCAGTATTTCAGCTCTTAGTTGCATTAGTCCTGTGCCCTTTGACCGCATGGATATTTCTAAGAGTTTGGAATTTGATGGTTAGCCATACCTTTAGCCTTCCAATTCGTGACTACGCCACGGCACTTAGAGTTATTATCGTAAACTTATTGTTGATATCGTTGCCAATCTTTATCAAGATGATCACAACTCCACTCCTGGCCTTGGCGTTCAAAGCCTTTTCCAAGATAATCCAATCAAGCTCGGCAGCAAAAGGATTATGGACGACCGTTTTCGCAGTCAATGCTCTCTCTAGCTTTATTAGGATTTTAGTTGTTATGCTTTGGTGAAATTATGTTCTAACGCTTCACTTGCCTGTCAGGAGCATCGGTTTAATCTCATCTTTGGGCTTCTACCTTCTTTCATTGGTTTGGCTTGGGCCTCTAAGAATTTTTTTTCGCTGAAGCCTGGTTCTTTAAGTGATGCTCCGGTTCTTGTTAAACCAACTTGCTCTTGTTTAGAAGATGGAGATCGATAGAGATCAATTCTTGAGGGCAGAGAAAAGGGTGCTTGATCTTGCTCAACTAATCTGATCTTATTCATTATGCTCCTCGATGCGCCATGTGAATTCTGAAGCCGCCGCAGTTAATCATTGCTACAATATGAACCGACCTGATGAGCAGTCAACCGACTTTAGTCGAGCTGTTCCTGCCTGGATAGATGAATGGCCTTCTCTGAATGCCACTACGAAATGAAAGGATGTCGTCTCATCCGATGACGTCAAGAGGGGGAGCGTACGAGAATTATATTCCCCCCTCACTAATGGCCCGATCATTCTTGCTGTGAACACGGTCTCATAACCTGTGAAGACAGGTATGATGATTATTCCCCACATTGGCTGGGAATGGGATTCTCCCGACGCCTCTCACGAGCTTGTATTTTGGCGGTCCCCCACTACGACGCCTATGGAGACTGTTCAGAGGCCTCTTCCTCCGCTTGGTTGCGGCCTGACCTTCTGTAAGGTCAACTCCATGACCCCCGCCGCGCCGCAACAGATGCTTGCCGCCTTGATCCGCGGGCGGGAGCTGCCCGTCCTCTCTGCGGCGGAGTGGCTGCTGCTGCTGCATCCGGCGCTGATGATCCTGTTCGTCTACCCCGTGGTGGGGGCCACCATCCGGCTGGGAATCCTGGTGCGCGAGAAGCGGCTCGACCTCAATCCGATCGCCGCCACTGTTCCGGGGGAGCATGTGGATCACGGCCGTTGGGTCACCACCGGCACCGTGGTGGCCGTGGTGCTGGCGGTGGTCGCCCTTCGGGTTCATGACGGCGCCGTTGCCGTCACGGCTCCGGTCATTGCCCTGATGGTGGGAGCGTTGGGGGGGTGTCTGGCCCTCTGGCGCGTGCGCCGTCCCGCCGCCCGGGCGGCTGCCGCCTTCCTGAGTTGGGGATCGGTGGCGTTGCTGGTGGTCCCGCCGCCGTTGGTGTGGGCGGGCGGTGGTCCCCGGGAGCGGATGTGGGGGAACCATGGCAGCAGCGGGGTGCTGCTCACGGGTCTGCTGCTGTTTGCCATGGCGGCCGCGCCGGAGATTCGCGCCTCCTCGCCCTGGCGACGGCTGCACACCGGCGCCGCCGTCCTCACCGCCCTCCTTCTGGCGGTGCAGGCGATCAGTGGCAGCCGCGATCTGCTGACGTTGCACTGAGGGCCCGGCTCCCCGAGGTCCGCCTCTCCGGAGGCCGAGCACCCCTTCGCCTCCACTCCATGGAACGCGCCACCGCGAGATCCCCCACCCGCCGGACGGTACGCCGCGTGACGATTCTGGGAGAATGAATCCATCTCACCGCCGGTCCCTTCAGCCTTGGCAGACGAGCAAACCCTGATCCGCGATTTCGCCTCGCGTTGTCGCGAAAAGATCGAAGAATTTGAGAACACTCAGGTGCGTTGCGAGCTGATCGGTCCCCGGGAGATCACGCATCGGGGCATCACCTTTGTGGACCTGCCCGGCGGTGGCACGCGCCGCTGGCCAAAAGACACCTACATCGAGTGGGTCAAGCTGGCCAACTTCGATTGTTTTTTGTTCGTCACCGCCCACCGCGTCACTGAAAACGACGCCTTCCTTTTTCACCAGCTCCGCGCCCTGGGCAAGCCCTGCTTTGTGGTGCGCAACATGGTGGATCGTGCCATCGAGGATGGCCTCCACGACCATGGCCAGGACGCGGCGGACACCCGCCGCCAGATTCAACAGAACATCACGACTCAGCTGGAGCCCGATCCCCCCGACCGCGTCTACCTCACCTCCGCCCATCAGCCCGCGCACCACGACCTGCAGAGCCTCCTGGCCGCCATTGGCACCGCCCTGGATGGACTGAAGCAGTCCCGTTTTATCGCGGACATGGCCGCTTATGGCGATGGCGAGGAGGCCCACAAGCAAAAGCGCAAGGTGGCGCAGGAACGCATCCCCCCTGCGCGGGCCTGGCCGCCGCCAACGGCAGCCTGAATCCGGTGCCGGGGCTGGATCTGGCCGCCGATGTGTCGCTCCTGTTGACGCTGGGGGAGGAGATCGCCGCCATCTACGGCCTCACCCGCAGCCAGTTCGACGTCATCAAGCGCCTGCGCGGTCCCAAGGCCATGCCCTCTTTGATCGCGAAGATCGCTCAATGCAGCACCCGTCATCTGGCGCGCGAGGGGTTGATCGGCCTGCGCAAGCGGCTGGCGACGCGAGAGGCGAGCCGCCAATCCACCCGCTGGATTCCCCTGGCGGGGCCCTTGATCGCGGCGGGCATCGGCTGGCAATCCACCTTCATGCTCGGCGAGCGGCTCGTGGATGAAGCGGACGCGTTGGCGCGGGAGATCCTGGCCGACATCGTGAACAACGATGTGGTGACGAAAGCGGCCTGATCGCCAGCGGCTGGGGTGCCAGTGGAGCGTCTGAGCGTTTCATGCGTTCTCGACGCCACGAGGCCCTGCTCTCGCGATGGCAAGGAGGCCCCCGAGGGAGCGGTCCGAAAGCGGAAGGGTGCGGGTCTAAAACGTCTGGTCCGTCTGCCCCGCGAAGCGCCCCGCATACCGCTCGCTTCCCTCCAACCGCTGAAAGACGAACTGACAGATGGGCAAGCCGGGCGATACCGCCAAAGGCGCAGGCCCGAAATTGCTCATCTCCAGCACCTGCTGGCTGTCAATGCCCGGCCCCATGAACGGGGCGCTGATGTGGACCATCAACCCCAAACGGGCAAAACGGCTGCGCCCCTCCAACCAGCCGCACAACCCCGGTCCCAGACGCAGCCGCTCCCGTGTGATGCCCAGGATCGTTTCCCCCGGCATGATCAAGATGTGTTGCCCCGCCGCAATCTCGATCTTGTCTGTGTATTCGCGGTAGTCGGTGCTGTCCCGCACGGCGATCACTTCATGCACCTTGCGGAAGACGCGAATCGTGCTGTCCAGGGTCAGATCCACCGAAGCCGGACCCACCCGCTCCGGATCAAAGGGTGTGATGGTGATCGTGCCGGCATCCATGGCCTCCAAGATGGCCTGTCGCCCAAGAACAGCCATGGGATCCACCGCGGATGGGCACATGGAAGCACGGGTCGGCGCCGCCGTCCCCATAGGATGGGCTCATGACCCTCGCCACCAGCGGCCGGCCCGACCTGGCGGCGCTGTTCCCCTTCCCCCTCGATCCCTTCCAACTGGAGGCGATCGACGCCCTCAACCAGGGGCATTCCGTGGTGGTGAGCGCTCCCACCGGCTCAGGCAAAACCCTGGTGGGCGAATACGCCATCCATCGCGCCCTGGCCCATGGGCGCAAGGTCTTCTACACCACGCCACTCAAGGCCCTCTCGAACCAGAAGCTGCGCGATTTCCGTGAGCGGTTCGGCCCGGAGCGCGTGGGCTTGCTCACCGGTGATCTGAGCGTCAATCGGGAGGCCTCGATCGTGGTGATGACCACCGAGATCTTCCGCAACATGCTCTACGCGGAGATCGATCACCCCGACGATGATCCCCTTGACGGCGTGGAAGCCGTGGTGCTCGACGAGTGCCACTACATGAACGACTCCCAGCGCGGCACCGTCTGGGAGGAATCGATCATCCATTGCCCCTCCACCATTCAGCTGGTGGCGCTCTCCGCCACGGTGGCCAACGCCGGGCAGCTCACCGACTGGATCGAGCGCGTCCATGGCCCCACCCGCCTTGTGCTTTCCGACCACCGGCCCGTGCCGTTGGCGTTCAGCTTCTGCAGCGCCAAGGGCCTCCACCCCCTGCTCAACGAGGAGCGCACGGGGCTGCATCCCAACTGCAAGGTCTGGCGCCCTCCCAAAACCACCCGCCGCAAAGGAGGGGATCGCGCTCCGCGCCCGCCCCAGCCGGAGGCGCCTCCCCTGGGCTTCGTCGTCGCCCAGATGGCGGAGCGCGACATGCTGCCCGCGATTTATTTCATCTTCAGCCGCCGCGGCTGCGATCGGGCCGTGCGGGAGCTCGGCAACGCCGCTCTGGTGAGCAAGGACGAGCAGACACGGATCCAGGCGCGCCTGGACACCTTCCTGGCCACCACCCCCGAGGCCGTGCGCGAGGGGCACGCCGATCCCCTCCTCCGCGGCATCGCCTCCCACCACGCCGGCGTGCTGCCGGCCTGGAAGGAACTGATCGAGGAGCTCTTTCAGCAGGGGCTGATCAAGGTGGTGTTCGCCACCGAAACCCTCGCCGCCGGCATCAACATGCCCGCGCGCACCACGGTGATCTCCGCCCTGTCCAAGCGCACGGAGCGGGGCCATCGCCCGCTGATGGGCAGCGAGTTCCTGCAGATGGCCGGGCGGGCGGGCCGGCGCGGCCTCGACATCCAGGGCTATGTCGTCACCGTGCAGAGCCGCTTCGAGGGTGTGCGCGAAGCCGGTCAACTCGCGCTCGCGCCCTCCGATCCGCTGGTCAGCCAGTTCACCCCCAGCTACGGCATGGTGCTCAACCTGCTGCAGCGCTACGACCTCGCCAAAGCCAAGGAGCTGGTGGAACGCAGCTTCGGCCGTTATCTCGCCACCCTTGATCTCGCCGACGACCAGGCCGCCATCGACACCCTCCACGCCCAGCTCGCCCAGCTCCAGAGCGGCGCGGACGACGTGCCCTGGGAGGCGTTCGAGGCCTACGAAAAGGAGCGGGGCCGCCTGCGGGAGGAGCGCCGCCTGCTGCGCATCCTCCAGCAACAGGCCGAGGAGACCCTCGCCCATGAACTTACCCTCGCCCTGCGCTTCAGCTGCGAAGGCACCCTGGTGAGCCTCAAGGCGCCTCAGCTCAAGGGGCGCGTCACCCCCGCCGTGATCATTGAAAAGGTGAAGGGGCCCGGACAATTTCCCCTCCTTCTCTGCCTCACGGACGACAACCTCTGGATCCTGGTGCCCTGCGGCGCCATCGTCAGCCTCCACGCCGAACTCAGCTGCCTGCAGGTGAGCCAGCTCCAGCCGCCCGACCTGCGCCATGTCGGGGAGTTGCGCCACGGCGATCAGCTCAGCGGCGGCCTCGCCCTGGCCGTGGCCTCCATGGCCCGACGCCATGACTTGCACACCCCGCAATACGACCTGGCGGGAGAGGTGCGCCAGCAGGCTGAAACCGTGCGCCAGCTGGAGGAGGAGCTGGAACGCCACCCCGCCCATCGCTGGGGCGACCGCAAACAGCTCAAGAAAGCGCGCCGTCGCATGGAAGAGCTGGAGGCGGAACTCGACGAGCGGCAGCGCCTCCTCCACTTCCGCTCCAATCGCCACTGGGACACGTTCCTGGCGCTGATTGAAATCCTGCGCTTCTTTGGCTCCCTGGCCGGCAAGGACGGCCTGGAGCCCACCGAGGTGGGTCGCACCGTCGCCGTACTGCGGGGCGACAATGAACTCTGGCTGGGTCTGGCGTTGATGAGCGGCCACCTGGACGGGCTGGAGCCTGCCGATTTGGCCGCCGTCCTGGAGGCCATCTCCACCGAGGTCAACCGGCCGGATCTGTGGTGTGGCTTTCCGCCACCGCCCGCCGCGGAGGAGGCCCTTCATGACCTGCGGGCTTTGCGGCGCCAGCTGGAGCGCCAGCAGGAGCACTGGCGCGTGGTGGTGCCCGTCTGGTGGGAGCCGGAGCTCACGGGGTTGGTGGCCCGTTGGGCGCAGGGGGCGTCCTGGAGCGAGGTGATCGCCAGCACGTCGCTCGATGAGGGCGATGTGGTGCGCGTGCTGCGCCGCACCGTGGATCTGTTGGCGCAGATCCCCTACGCCGAAGCCATCAGCGACCAGCTTCGCCGCAACGCGCGCCGGGCGCTTCGGGCCATCAACCGCTTCCCGGTCTGCGAGATCGACGATCTGCTGCCTCCCTCAGCGCTGCCGCAGGACGAGCCAGAGGAACAGCAGCAGGCCGCTGATGCTGACGACCGCGTAGAGGGTGTCGGCGTAGGGGGTCCAGAACAAGGCGAAGAAAACGGCGATCATGCGCGGTCGTCGGCGGGGGTGGAGCCGTCCACCTCAGCCTGAGGCGCCAGAAGCGCCTCCAGGGCATCGGCGATGGCAAAGGCGATCGCCGGCTTCCCTTCCACCCGCCGCTCGCCCGCGGCGGTGACGATCCAGGCCACCTGCCGCGCTTCGCTGATCTCCTCCCCCCGGTTCGCCACCACCACCGCATAGCGGGCCAACCTGCGGCGCGCCTCCGCCATCAGCTCCCCGTGGCTCACCCCCTCCAGATACTTGAAGCTCACGATCGGCATCCCCGGCGCCGCCGCCGCCGCCCTCTCGATCACCTTCTCGGTGGGCTCCAGCTCCAGCCGCCACTCCCGGCGACCGCTCGGGACCTTCCCCGCCACCGCTTCCCGGGGCCGGTAGTCGGCCACGGCGGCGGAGAACACTGCCGCCTCCGCTCCCGCCGCCACCTCCGCCAGCACCTGCGCCATGTAGGCGTCGTAGGTGGGCGCGATGGTGATCGCTGGCAGCCAGGATGGCGGTCGCCAGCCGCCATCGCCCAGCACCAACCGACTGTCGGCGCCCCGACGCAACAGCTCCTCATGGATCGCGGCGCCGAGCTGCCCCCGGAACCGCCCGGTGATCCGCCGCACCCCGTCCAGCGGCACGGGCGTGGGGCCACCGGTCACCAGCACGCGACGCTCCCGCAAGGGCGAGGCGCTCAAGGCGCGGCACACCGCCGCCACGAGCAGCTCCTCGTCCGGGAGGTTGTGCTTGCCATAGGCATCCCGCGGGGGCACGAACCGCACCCCCAAGGCCGCCAATCGCCGGCAGTTGGCCTCCAGCAACGGGTTGTGCAGCGTTCCATGCATGGTCGGCGCCAGCAGCACCGCCGTCTCCCCCCGGGCCAGACGTCCCATTGCCGACGCCAGGGTCGCCGTCAGCACCGTGTCGGCGATGCCTCCGGCCAGTTTGCCGATGGTGTTGTACGTGGCAGGGGCGACGAGATAGGCGGCAAAGTCCTCGTCGTCGCTGAGGTGCTCCGCCCGCCAGGTGAGCTCGCGCACCAGGGGCCGGCAAGTGCTCCACTCCAGGGCTTCCGCCCCCACATACCGCAAGGCATCCGCCGTGCAGAATGCCGTCACGACCGCCCCCCGTCGCCGCAGGGCGCGCGCCAGCATCGGCGCCTTCATCGCCGCGATGCCACATCCCACGAGCAGGGCGATGCGCCGGCCGTCGAGATGCCGCGAAAGCTGGGGGACGTCGTGATCGCCAATCGCCGTGCTCGCCGGTGGCGTGAACCCCCACTCAAAGGCGCCACCCACCGCTCTAAATCCCCAACCGGTCGTAGATCACGCTCAGCTGGGCCCGGTGGGGCTCGGTGGCGAAGCAGGCCGCCAGCTGTTCCGGGCTCAGGTGCGCCATCACCTCCGGATCGGCGGCCAGATTGCCGCGGAAATCTCCGCCGGCGGTGTTCCAGGCGGCATGGGCATGGCGTTGAACCAGGGCATAGGCCGCCTCTCGGCTCAGGCCCGCCGCCACCAACTCCAGCAGCACCCGCTGGCTGAACACCACACCGCCGAACACATTCATATTGCGGGTCATGTTGTCGGGATACACCCCCAACCCCCGCACAACTTCCGTCATCTCCCGCAGCATGAAATGCAAGGTGACCGAACAATCGGGCAGCATCATTCGCTCCACAGAGCTGTGGCTGATGTCGCGCTCGTGCCATAAGGCCATGTCCTCCAGCGCGGCCACCGTGTAGCCCCGCAACACTCTGGCCAGGCCACTGATCCGCTCGCTGCGAATCGGATTGCGCTTGTGGGGCATGGCGGAGCTGCCCTTTTGACCCTTGGCGAAATTCTCCTCCACTTCCAGCACGTCGCTGCGCTGGAGGTTGCGGATCTCCGTCGCGAAGCGCTCCAGGGAAGCGCCGATCAAGGCCAGGGTCTGCACATAGTCCGCGTGGCGATCGCGGCTGATCACCTGGGTGCTCGCCGTGTCGGGCTCCAATCCCAGCAGCTGGCAGGTGATCGCCTCCACTTGCGGATCGGTGTTGGCGTAGGTGCCCATGGCGCCACTGATCTGCCCGACGGCGACGGTGGTTTTCAGCCGGGCCAGGCGCTCCTGGTTGCGGAGTGATTCCGCCAGCCAACCCGCCACCTTGAAGCCGAAGGTGATCGGTTCACCATGGATGCCGTGGGAGCGGCCGATCATCACCGTGTCCTTGTGGGCGCGAGCCAAGGTGCGCAGAGCGTCGATCAGTTGGGCCTGCTCCTTCTCCAGTTCCTCCACAGAGGCCTTCAATTGCAGGGCCAGCCCCGTGTCCAGCACATCCGAGCTGGTCATGCCCACGTGGATGTAGCGGCCGGCATCCCCCACGTGCTCGTTCACATTCGTCAGGAAGGCGATCACGTCGTGCTTCACCTCCGCTTCGATCTCCAGGATGCGCGGCACCGAGAAGGCCGCCCGCTGGCGGATCCGCTCAAGGGCCTCTGCCGGCACGCGCCCCAGCTGAGCATTGGCCTCACAGGCGGCGAGCTCCACGTCCAGCCAGCCGCCAAACTTGGCCTCCTCAGTCCAGAGGGAACCCATCTCAGGGAGGGTGTAGCGCTCGATCAAGGGCGATGTCCCGGGCAGGCCCCCCAACCTATCGGGCGACCTGTACGGGGGATCAAGCCGCAGCCCTGAGTTGGCGATGGGCCACTTCCAGGTGCAGCAGGGTGCCCCAGGATTGTTGCCGCACCCAGCAACGTCCACCGCGGCAATGAATCACCTGGAACGGGGGCAAATCCTCAGGATGGTCATGGAACCGCACAAAGCTGCCGGGGCGCAACAGCTCAACCACCTCCCCTGGCCTCTGACGCCCCCTGCTGTCTCGTGCCATGGTCAGCGAACGAGTTGGCGCCATCCTCACCCCCCCTCCGATGGAGCGGTCGGCACGTTGGCTTTTGTTCCGTTTTCTGCGTGGGAATCATGACCAAACGGCAGCGCCTGGATCTCTTGCTTCTCCAGCGTGGGCTCGCCACCAGTCGGGAGCAGGCGCAGCAGCTGATTCGCGCCGGCTGGGTGCGCCAGGGCGGTCAGGTGCTGGACAAGCCCGGCACCGCTGTGCCCGCCGACGCTCCGCTGGAGGTGGCAGCCCGCCCCCGCTTTGTGTCCCGGGGCGGCGAGAAGCTGGCAGCGGCGCTGGAAGCGTTCCCGATCCGCGTCACCGAGCGCGTTTGCCTCGATGGCGGGCTCTCCACGGGAGGTTTCAGCGATTGCCTGCTGCAGCGTGGAGCCCGACGGATTTACGGCATCGACGTGGGCTATGGCCAGGTGGCCTGGAGCCTGCGCACCGATCCGCGCCTCGTGGTGCGGGAGCGCACCAACCTGCGTCATCTCACTCCCGACGACCTCTACGGCCCTGAGGATCCCCGACCGGATCTTGGTGTGGCTGACCTGTCGTTCATTTCCCTGCGGGTTGTCCTGCCGGCGTTGGGGGCGCTGCTCAGCCCGGCCGTCCCCGACGGGACGCTGGATCTGGTGCTGCTGGTCAAACCCCAGTTCGAGGTGGGACGCGACGGGGTGGGCAAAGGGGGCGTGGTGCGCGATCCCATGGGGCATGTTGCCGCTCTTCGCGGAGTGGTGGACGCGGCCGTGGCGCTTGGCTGGCAGGCCAGGGGGGTGGTGGGCTCGCCCATCACCGGACCGGCTGGCAACCACGAATATCTGCTCTGGTTGGCCTCGCTGGCGGGGGGCCTGGCGGCTGGAGAAGGAAGCCCGGGGGGATGGGATGACGCGGGCCTGTTGAACGTGGTGAAGGCCACCCTGGCCCCCTGAGCTTCCGATCCACATCTCACGGTGGGCCCCGGCGGGGTCAGATGCCGCCGTCGCGGTCGCCCTGGCGCGGCGGGAAGGCGGACTCCACGGGAGAGATGGCGTCGCTGTCGCGTTCGCCCGTGCGAATCCGAATCACGGATTCCACGGGTGAGATGAAGATCTTGCCGTCACCGATCTCACCCGTGCGGGCCGCGTCCTCGATCGCTTGGACCACGGTGGCCACCTGGTGGTCATCCACCACGATCTCGAGTTTGAGCTTCTGCAGGAACTCCACGGTGAATTCCGAGCCCCGATAGCGCTCCACCTGACCCTTCTGCCGGCCGAAGCCCCGAACCTCGCTCACCGTCATCCCGACGATGCCCGCATTCACCAGCGCGATCTTCACATCTTCGAGCTTGAAGGGACGGATGATGGCCTCGATCTTTTTCATGGTGTGCGGTATGGGAGAGCGGAGGGGCCGGGGAAGTCTCTCAGACCCCGCGGTGGAATGGCCGTGCGAAGCGGACGGCCGACCCGACCATTAGGCCGTGAAGGGCCGTCCTTCGGGGTTTCCGTTGCTACCAACCCCCTCCCCTGTCAGGGAGCCGCCTACGGTCAGCCCGGGACCCACGCCACCCCCATGACCACCACTCCCCCCCTGGACCCCGTCGCCCCTGCCGCTGCGGAGGCGGAGCGCACCACAACACCGCTCTATGGCCAGCGGGCCATCGAGGAGGGCGGCCTGGTGTGCTTTGCCAATCCACGCCCTGGCCGTCCCTATGAGGTCGCGATTGAGTTGCCGGAATTCACCTGCCATTGCCCTTATTCCGGTTATCCGGATTTCGCCGTGCTGCGCCTGCTCTACCAGCCGGGTCCCCTGGTGCTGGAGCTCAAGGCCCTGAAGTTGTACGTCAACAGCTTTCGCAATCGCACCATCTCCCATGAGGAGGTGGCGAATCGCATCCTCGATGACCTGGTCGAGGCCTGTGATCCGAGCTGGATGGAGCTGACGGCGGATTTCAACCCCCGCGGCAATGTGCACACCGTGGTGCGCGTCAGCCACGGCAGCCGTCAACCCTGCTGAGGGGCGCGGAGATCGCGCAGCAGCTCGGGCAACTCCCGCGCGAAGGCGGTGAGGTTGCGGTTGCACAATCCCGCCGCGTGCAGCCGGGGGCCATCGGCGCGGCGCTCCTCCACCGCCCACAGCTGGCGAGTGGCCACCAGGCTGAGAGCGCCGCCCAGCAGCACCACCGCGAATCCTCCGTAGACCAGCGGCACCCCGGGATCCCGCTTGAAGAGCACTCCGCTGGCCGGTACCACGCCCACGACGCGCACCGGCAGACCGCGCACCTCAAGACCCTCGTCACCGGGTCGCAGCAAGCCCAGGGAGGTGCCTTCCGCGTCAAACACCTCCACGGGCCCCTCCTCGCTGCTCAAGGTGAGCAACACCGGTTGACCGCCGTCGGGCCGCGTCGGCAGGAGGAGCCCCCAGACCTCTTCGCCGAGCTGGGGGAAGCGCTGCAGCGGCAGCTCCAGCACTGGAGAGCGTCCCAGTTGGATCCGAATGGCGGCGAGGGTCCAATCGGCCTGGTAGAGGGTGATGCCCTTGGTGCGCAAGGGGTGGTTGACGCTGATTTCGGCGCTGCGCTCCAGCGGAGGGCTCGGGCTGTCGGCCGATGTCGCGGCGGGAGGGGACAGCAGTCGCAGGAAGGAGGTGAACTGCTCCGGCCGCCCGGCCGGATCCCGTTGAATGGCAAAGCGATCCAGCACCACGGTCATTTGCGATCGGCCCTGGCGATCCAGCAGCTCCAGGTCGCTCCCGGGGGCCAGAAAGCGCTCCAAGCGCTGCCCCGCCAGGGCTCCCCAGGCCGCGCCGATCATCAACAGGACCAGACCGGCGTGAACAAGCAGGGGGCCCACCCGCCCGACCAGGCCTTTGCGAGCGGCCAGGCGCCCCTCTTGCTCCCTCACGGTCCAGCCGGCGGCGCGCAGCTGGCGGGCCAGGCGGTCCAGGGACCCCTCACCCGGGGCCTGGAGGGTTTCCGCCAGGGAGAGTTTGCTGAGTTGCCGCGGCGTGGTGTAGTCGATCCAGCGCAGCGAGGCCTGAAGGGCGGGCCATTGCCGCCGCCAGCTGCACAGCAGCAAAGCCACCCCCAGCAGGACGAGCAGGGTCAGAAACCAGCCGCTCGAATACACATGGTCCAGCTGGAGTCGCAGCAAGCCGTCGGCCTTCAGCCAACCCAGCCAGGGAGCCTCGTCATAGCGCTGGTGATAAAACGCGACGGTTTCCTTCTGGGGGATGGCGGTGCCGAGGCCGCTGGCTGTCGCGATCAAAAACAGCAACGCGAGGGCCAGTCGCAGATCCGCCAGCCAGGCCAGCAGTCGCCACAAGGGTCTCCAGGGCGACGACGGGGGAGAGAGCGTGCTCATGCCAGATGGGCCACCAGGGTGAGGGCTCCCGTGGTGACGAGAACCACGCCGCTGATCGGCGGGATCCAGCGCCCCAGCAGCCGCAGCTGCAGGAGGGTGGGCAGGCTGGCCGCCACGGTGCCGGCCAGAAGCAGAGGCAGCACCTGCCCGGCGCCGAAGCAGGTGAGCAGAAGGAGGCCCGCCAGGGGGCGACCTGTCTGGGCCATCCAAGCCAGCAACACCGCCAGCACAGGCGTGGTGCAGGGGGTGGCTGCCAGGCCGAACGCCAATCCCGCCGCCAGAGGGGCCAGGGGTGCCGGCACGGCGCGGCGCCAGCGCTCAGGGTCGGGGCCGGCCGGAAGCCGCAGGGGAATCCAGCCCAGCAGCTGCAGGCCCATCACCACCGCCACCGCCGCCACCACCAGCGAGACCCCTTCGGGCACCTGGCCGTAGAGGCGACCCAGCAGCCCGCTGCTGAAGCCGAGCAGCACGAGGGAGACGACGATGCCGCCACTGAAGCTGAGGCTGCGCTGCCAGGGCATCGCCAAGGAGCCGGGGGCGGGGGCTGCCAGGGGGGTGGTGGCCGTGCCGTTGGCGCCGAAGCCGGCAAGGTAGGCCAGGGTGACCGGCAGCAACGAGAGCGAGCAGGGGCCGAGACTCGTCAGGAGGCCACCGAGGAAGACCAGACCCAGGGTCAGAGGCGTGGGATGGCTCAAGGAGGCCTGCAGGAGAGCTTCGCTGGAGCGAGTCCAGTCAGCGAGCTGAAGCCCGAGGCTGGTCATCGGCGCGGCGCGAGGGCAAGGTGAATCAGCCTATCGGCCCTGGCGTGGGGCGTCGCCGCCGCGGTCGGGCGGGTTCCATCCCCGCCGATTCCAGGGAGCAGCGCACGAGGAGTCCCGCCACCAGCAGGCTGCTGAGGAGGGAATTGCCGCCATAGCTCACCATCGGCAAGGGCAGGCCGGTGGTGGGCATGGAGCCGCTGGCGACGGCGATGTTCAAAATCGATTGGCCCACAAGCAGCACGGTGCAGCCGATGGCCACCAAGCGATGCTGGCTGCTGGCGCAGGAGAGGGCGATGCGCACCCCAACGAACCCGAACAGGCTCAGGAACAGCAAAAACATCAGGCAGCCGACAAAGCCGAACTCCTCGGCGAAGACGGCAAAGATGAAATCTGTCGTCTGAATGGGCAGATAGTTCAACTTCTGCGTCGACAGGCCGAAACCTTGGCCGAGCACCCCTCCGGAGCCAATGGCCAGAAGGCTCTGGACGAGTTGATAGCCCGTGCCCTGATCGTCTTTCCAGGGATCCAGGAAGGAGATCACCCGATCGCGCTGATATTGGTTGATCAGGATGCTCGCGCTACCCAGCAGAGCGCCACCTCCGGCCGCTCCCAGCAATTGGAGGAGGGGCAGGCCCCCCGCCAGCGCCATCAACCAGAGAAGCAGTCCCGTCAGGGCCGCCGTGCTCAGGTTGGGCTGCTTGAGGATCAACAGGATCAGCACGCCGAAGAGCGCGAGCCAGAGCAGCTTCTGGTCGGCCCCGATGCGGCGCCAGTGGGAAAAGAGGACAGCCCCTTGGAGCACCACGAAGGGTTTGACCAGCTCTGTGGGTTGAATCTGCACAGGCCCCAACACCAGCCAGCGGCTGGCTCCATTCACGGTGCTTCCAATCACGAGGGTGGCGGCCACCAGCAAACCGCCGATCAGCAGCGCGGTGGGCGCCAAGTGGAGCCAGCGACGCAGGGTCGTGCGGATGGCCAGCCAGAACAACGCGCCGCTGGCCAGCATCCAGAGGGCTTGGCGTTTGATGTAGTAGGCCGCATCCCCCATCTCCCGTTCAGCGACCCACCAGCTGGCGGAGGTGAGCATCAACAGTCCCAGGATGCTCCAGATCAGCACCAGACCCATCATCAAGCGCGCCTCAGCGGGCCAGCGGTCCCAGGGGAGAGGAAGAAGGCTCTGGGGAGACTTGCGGGCCTGGGGGAGGGATTCCATGGGTTGGACGGAAGGGGCGCGGCAGGCTCTGCCAGGTGAATGACCCATTGAGCCCTGCCTATGGGGGCTTTGTCGAGAGCGCGTCAGCGGAACTGTTCACAGCCCGCCGCGAGCGGACGGATGCGGGGCACCGGCCGCTGCCAGCCCCAGAGGGCTGAAGCGGGGAATGACAACAAAAAACCCAGCCAAGGCTGGGCATGGGAAAGATGTGCTGGTGAGGATGAGCAGTGACGCCCAGGTGGAGCAGCCGTGTTGACCGATCTCCTGGGTGTTGTGGATGGGTCAGCCCTGCGGAAGGGAACGGAAATTCAGTTGCCGCAATTCTGCTGACGACGTCCGGTGGCCAATTCCACTTTGAGAATTTTGCCGCCCTGCTTCATGATGCGCTGTTGCTCGGCAAACCAGCTCTCATAAGGAACCCACTTCGTGAAGTAGGTGTTCTGAATCTCCCGCTGGGTGCGTGCCTTTTCGGGGCTGGAGATGCAAGCGGTGACTTTGAACAGACGCATGGTGATTGCTGGCGGCGATTGGAGAACTGGCTCAGTTACCCAGCCCGGAGCTGATGTAGTCGAAATAAACGCCCATCTCACGTCCGGCATCGGGACCCACCAGGGCAGAGGTGGCTTCCTTCATGGCCTGGATCGACTGCACAGTGGCACCGATGGGAACACCCAGGGAGTTGTAGGTCTCCTTCAGCCCGTTGAGCACCCGCTCATCCAGGATGGATGTGTCTCCAGCCAGCATGGCATAGGTGGCATACCGCAGGTAGTAGTCCAGATCGCGGATGCAGGCCGCGTAGCGACGGCAGGTGTACATGTTGCCGCCGGGACGGGTGATGTCCGAGTAGAGCAAGGATTTGGCCACGGCTTCCTTGATGATGGCGGAAGCGTTGGCGCTGATCGTTGCGGCAGCACGGACACGCAATTCGCCACTGGAGAAATACTTCTCGAGGCGACCCATGGCGGAACCGTCCAGGTAAAGACCCTGGACATCAGCCTGGTTGATGACGTTGGTGATGGCGTCTTGCATGGAATCCCGATGAAGATGGCGGTGATGGAATGGATGGGCCTCAGGAGAGGGCGCCGACCACGTAGTCGAAGTAGAAGCCAGCTTCCTCGGCGTCAGCGCCGGTGAGGATGCTGGTGGCCACCGCCTTCATTTCCCGCACGGCTTCCGCCATGGCTTCGAGAGGGGTGCCAAGGGAGCGATACATCTCGCGGGCGCCGATGATGCCGATCTCCTCAATGGGAGTGACATCGCCAGCGACCACTCCGTAGGTGACGAGCCGCAGGTAGTAATCCATGTCCCTCAGGCAGGAGGCGGTCATCTCTTCGCCATAGGCGTTGCCGCCAGGGGAGATGACGTCAGGTCGCTTCTGGAAGAGTTGACCTGCGGACTGTTTGACGATGCGTTCGCGGCTCTCACTGAGGGCCTGGGCGACGCGCAGACGACGCTGACCGCCGGCCACAAAGGACTTGACCTGGTCGAGTTCGCCAGGGCTGAGGTAGCGGGCTTCGGCGTCCGCGTTGATGATCGAGTTGGAGACGATGCTCATGCAGTTCTGCCTCGAAACAAGCGGTCACCGTTAAGGAGACCGGTATCCGGTGGGTAAGGGTGAGATCGGTGGTGCCGATCGCGGTGTCATTCTGCGCTAAGGGCTGACGTTGCCCCCGGCCTCGGTAACAGATCTTCATGGCGGAAGGGGGGCTGAAATCCCTTGGCTCGCAATGCGTTTGACCTGCCAGACCCGTGGGGAACGTTGCAGCAATTGTTCATTATCTGCCTCGCTTGTTGCGCGGCCACGGTTGGGAATGGCGAGGGTTTCCGCATCGTTCATCCTGGCCGATTGCGGCAACGCGAAAAAGCCCCCGGAGCCGCATCCGGAGGCTGGCGATATGTTTCGGGCAGCCCCTCAGAGCGAGCTCGTCAACAGGAGATCCACATCGGACATCCATCGTCTGTCGGGACACTCTCTCAGCGGATCATCCCTTCCAAGGCCCCCTGGACGCACCGGCACTCCGGCCAGACTCGCACAGACCTGATCCACGTTCAGGAACCCACTGGGAGAGCCCAAAAATCAAGGGTCCGCGTCAGGGGAATCGCGGGAGTTCTGACGTCATCCACCGGAAGCCGTCCGCGTGGGCGGCTTCCGGTGGGCTCAAATGGCGGGGCGCGGGTTTGGCGTCAGGCCACCGTTGCCGCCGTAAAGCTCGGCGGAACGATTGACCGTGGCCAGGGGCACCCCATCCTGGGTGCTCAGACCCCGCAGGAACGGCACCGTGGAACGACCGAACGCACTGGCGTACTCCTCGCTGCCGAGGAGTTGTTGCACAGCCGCAGGAAGCCCCCGGCTTGTGCGAGTGGCCAGGAAACGGCTGGTTTCCGCCGGCAACGCGGCGCGACCCAGCAGAGCCAGATGGGCGGCCGCGGCGGCACGCAATGGAGCCAGCCGGTTGAGGCGCTGCAGGAAGAGGTCACTGCTGGCGATCAATCCCACAAATTCCGCCACCAACACCCGGCCATTGCGCAGCTGCGATTCGGCGTCCAGCAGGCGCT
>Ga0194129_10004115_pt1 | contig 19645 bp, 18 predicted proteins | sample TA2KigCa35mmetaG_FD_150862 | JGI IMG/M metagenome (GOLD analysis project Ga0194129, IMG submission 150862) | Freshwater microbial communities from Lake Tanganyika, Tanzania - TA2015038 Kigoma Deep Cast 35m | ecosystem: Environmental > Aquatic > Freshwater > Lake | place: Tanzania: Lake...
AGTCAGCGCTCTGTTGAATTGGCGCTCTGTTGAATTGGCGCTCTGTTGAATTGGCGCTCTGTTGAATTGGCGCTCTGTTGAATTGGCGCTCTGCTGAATCGGCGCCGCGATCGAGGCGGCTCAGGATCGGCGGAGCCGCGAGGCCACCCTGGCGAGGAGCAACATCGCATCCGCGAGCGTGGATGGTCGCACCTCGATCGCGAGGCAGCAAACCTCGACGCGGTCGCCGTCGATCGACACGGCCCCGACGGTCTCGTCGAGCTCGAGGAGCGCGCGCCGCAACTCCGGGTCGCGGAGCACGTCGCTCGCGGAGCTTGCGTCCACCTGAAAGCGTCGCTCGAACGCTGCGTCGCCGTGATCGAGCGTGGCCTGGCCGTCGTGCGTCACCGTGTCGCGCAGGCTCTTGCGGCGGAGCGTCACGGGCGCCGGACCGGGCAGCGAAGCTTGCAGCGTGAACCGGTGGTTGTGCCAGCCAATCCGCTCGGAGCGCAGGACGACCGCGCCGCCAGCAAGCTCACCCCATAGCTTGATGGGCGTCAATTCGAGGGAGAGCCCGTGCGCTTGGGCGAGGCTCGCGAGCGCGTCCGCGTGAGCCCGCAGTCGCACCGACGAGCGCAGCGAACGGGCCGACCGCTCGAGGCTCGCCAGGGTGCGGCTCGCCGCCCGCACGGACGCCCCGAGCCGAGGCTCATCCGGCACATCCTCGATCGTCCAGACGAGCGTGAGGTCGCGGTCGTTCAGCGCGAGATTCGAGGCGGAGTCGGTGAGGTCGACGAGCTGCTCGCGGGTCGCCTCGTCGACGAGATCACGCACGCGCCCCGGCTCGTCGCCACCGAGGGCGAACGCGGCTTCGAACGGATCCTCCTCGTCGACCGGGCCGGTGAAGGAGCGCGGTGCGAGGCGGAGTCCAAGATCGAGCGGCGTGGCGAACGCGACCGCCACGCGAACCAGCCCGGCCGCGACGTCGAGCTCGAGCCGCAGCGCTCGCCCATCGATGTGCCCGAGCGCGGCGACGCCCTTCGGCTCCGCCGAGAACGCCGCAACGACGCGGGAAAAAACCGAAGTCGCGGCGCCGTCGTGACCGGCGAGGCCGTGCTGTGCCATCGGCGGCTCCGCGTCACCCCGGCTCAACCGGTGGAGCCCTTCGCGCGGGTCGCCTCGAAGAGCTCGCGCGCCGCTGCCTCGGCCACCTGTCCATCGAGGCCGCGCACGCGCACGACTCCGTGGGCATGCAACCGCGCTTCATCGACCGCACCGCCCCAGACGAGGCGAGCCGCGCGGTCCGACGCGACGACGGCGGACGCGAGCAGCACGCCATCGAGCGCGACCTCGACGCGCGCGCCGCGACCGTCACCGGCCTTCGAGATCTTCGGTCCCTCGATCGAGGTCGGGCTCCCGTAGATCCCGCCGCCGGTGAAGTCGACCGCGAGCGCGACCACACCAGGCAGCAGACCGGGCAAAAGCCACAGCAGATCGAAGATGAGGACGGTGCCGTCGATGGTGCCACCCGAACGCCCGCGCCGCTCCGGGTGCAGGATGTAGCCGCAGCCCGTCGAACCGACGAGCGCGAGCCCGCCGAGGAGGAGCTGCCGCCGCTCGAGCGTGGCAGCGGAGGTTCCGGGGGCGTCGGTGAGCCGGGCGAGGGTGGGCTTCGCGTTCGGGTGCATGATCCGTGGGTCCGTCATGACGAGGAGCGATCATGCCGCGACTCGCAGGTCGGCGCCACGCCGACCGAGCCTGTCCTGCGACGACCGCCCCTGCGGAGGCTCGGCCCGCGCCACGGAGGTGCGGCGCGGGGCCGCGAACAATGTTTCCGGACGAGCCACGATCCCTGTTAACTTGTCGGGATCATGAGCGCACTTCGCTGGACCTCGCTCGCGCTGACGCTGCTCGTCGCGTGCGAGAACGAGTCGATCTTCCGGCAGAAGGAGGCCGCTTCCTCGAGCACCTCGAGCACCTCGAGCACCTCGAGCGCCACGACGTCGGGCACGGGTGGCGATTCCACGGGCGGGAGCGGCGGCACAGGCGGTGCCCCCTCAACCGCGTCGAGCAGCCAGGCAGCGTCGGGGGCGGGCGGCTCCGGCGGCGAGGGCGGTGCAGGAGGCGATGGCGCCACGCTCGGCAGCGGCGGCTCCGGCGGTGCGGGCGGTGCGGGCGGCAATGGCCCGAAGCTGCTGTCGAGCACGCCGAAACACGGGGACATGCAGGCGCCGCTCGGACGCACGATCACCCTGTACTTCGACCGTCCGGTGAGTTCGGCGTTTGCCACCGGAAAGCTGCGCGCCCACAGCACGAAGCAGCCCGTGCCCGTGTTCACGCAGGTGCTGCCCTGCACCGACTTCGACCCCGCGTGCCTCTCGGTGCCGCTCCCGAAGTCCCTCGTTCAGAAGGTCGGCTACGAAGAGAAGCTCTTCGGCGACACCGAGTACACGCTCACGATCGACAAGTCGTTTCAGGACAGCGACGGCAACGTCAACCTCGTCGACCAGAAGGTTGTCTTCAAGACCTTCGGCTACAACCCGAGCCTGTTCGACGACGGCGCGACGGTGCCGAACGACACCGGCGGACTCGAATACGCCCCCGAGGCCCAGAGCCTCTACCTGCTCGGCATGGCGCAGGGCAACAGCGGGCACATCCTCCGCCGGCTCGCGCTCGACGCGAATTTCAACATCACCGGCGCGACGACCGAGGCGGGGCCGGTGTCGGGCGGCGGCGGCCCCTTCGCCTACGGGATGAGCCACGAGCCGGGCAAGCTCCGCGTCGCGTGGACGTACGCCAACACCCTCCACAACTACGCGATCGGCGGCGGCGGGACCCTCGCCCTCGTGACGAGCTACTCGCAGACGGGCCTCCCCTCGCCCGACAGCGTCCTCGACCAGACCGCGAGCGTCGCGAACCTCGGCGGCAAGGTCTACGTCGGCGGCGGATACTTCACCGGCAATGGCAGCGCGATGAGCGGCGTGCTCGAGCTGCTGCCGGCGACGGGCACCTTCTCGGTCTGGAAGGCGAAGGGTGGCCTCTTCGACAAGCCGGGCAGCTTCCACGTCGGCGCCGGGACGATCCAAAACGAAGGCTTCGTGTTCGTCGCGAACCAGGACCGCATCCTCAAGATCCGGCAGGCCGACAAGGTCGTCGTCAACACCCACATCATGGCCGACACCTGGCTCGACGGCCCGCAGCTGCGCGTCGACTCGAAGGGCCGGCTCTGGATGGGCATGAACTCGGGGCTCACCGTCTTCGACACCGCCGGAGCGAACGGCTTCTCGAAGCTCGTCGAGCTCCCGGGGATCGCAGTCGGCCGTTTCGCGCTGCGCGAGGACGGCGCGAAGACCCACGTCTACTTCGTGCCCTATCGCGGCAAGGGCGTCGTCGGGACGACCACGCTGACGCTGTGACGGCCTCGGCGCCGGCGTGGCTTCGGGGCGCGCAGCACGACTTGATTTTCATCAATGCGCGGCGAGCACGGCGTAGCCCGGGAGCTTGAAGCGCTCGCACGCCTCCTACCACTGGCCGGACGCGCTCTGACGCCAGGCTACGAGCGGGTGAGCGTCCTTTGGCTCCTCGGCCGCGACGGTGAGACCGAGCACGAGCCAACCGTCATCGATGACCTCGAAGGCATCGATGGTCTGCGCGGTGAACCCCTTCGCGCTGGAGAACGCCTTGCCCGGCTTTCCCTGCCCGTCGAGCAGCACGGTCTCGATGAGGTAGCTCGCGACCGCGACGCCCTTGCCGTCGACGGTGAACACCGGCTGCTGGGTGACGAGGTACTCGCCCGACGGTGCGACGCTGAGGAGCGAGCCGACGTGCGGCAGGGTGAACGGGGACTCGGCGACCACGTCGTCCCCGTCGAAGCGCATGCGGTGCAAGATCCCCGGAGGCTCGAGGCGATCGGGGCCGGGCGCGCTGCCGGATCGTCGCTCGGGGCATAGAGCGCGAGCCCGCTCGGGTGCACGCCGAAGCGGATCGCCGCGGGCGTCACGGCCACGCTCGCCCCCGCGGAGGACCAGCCCGCCGCGCCGAGCGCGAACGCGCGAACCTCGGTCGCATCCTGCCCGCCGAGCAAATCGCCGCGCAGAAGGACGACCTGCCCCGCGCCGTCGACGCCCGGACGCCGCGCGAGCGCGATCGGCCAGTTCTCGGGGATGGCCGTGGCCTTCCCGACGCCGAACGCGCCGTCGCCCTGGCGCGCGACATCGATCAATTGATAACCATCAACCCCGCCGAGGGTGGCGACGACGAGGTGGTCCTTCGATGACCAGACGACCGACTGCGGGATCATGCCCTCACCGAGCGTGAGATCGTGCTTGAGCGCGAGGGTCGAGCCGTCGGGCGCGACGTCGAGCACCAACACGCCGTACTTCGTCGCGAAGGTGCCGTAGGCGACCGCGTCCTCGGTGCCGCTCGGGCTGAACGCGATCCGCTGCGGACCGACCACCGGGATCGGCTTGACCCCCGGGTCGACGATGCGCCCTCCGCCCTCGAGCGTGTAGGCGGTGAGGTAGGCGTCGCCCGCGTCCGGGACGATCGCCGCGACGATCGCGTGGCTCTTGGCACCGGGAGCCGGCTCGCACGCCCCGGGGGAACCGCCGGTGCCCGTCGAGCCGCCGCCGCCCGCCCCCATGGCCGCGCCGCATGCGCCCCCGACGCCGACGGTCGCGCTCGCCTCGCTCCTGGAAGCTGCCGACGACGAGGGCTCGTCCCGACACGCCGCGAGGACCAAGGAGACCGAGGCGACGCAGACGACCGAGCCGAGCACGCGAGGGAGCGACATCGCTCGACGCTACCACGTGACGAGCGCGCCCCGCCGCGAACGCACGCGCCATTCGAACCCTTGGAATCCGGCGCGGGCCGTAGCAGCGTCGCGCCGCGATGGACCTCCCCCTCGGGCTCTCGAGCACCCACCTCCTGCTCGCCGCGGTCGCGCTCGTCGCCGGCTTCATCGACGCCGTGGCCGGCGGCGGCGGGATGCTGACGGTGCCGTCGTTGATGTTCGCGCTGCCCGATCCGCGCGTCGTGCTCGGCACCAACAAGGGGCAGAGCGTGTGGGGGACGGCCGCCGCGACGGTGGCCTTCGCTCGCGCGGGCAAGCTCGATCGCGTGAGGGCACCCGTGACCTTCCTGTCCGCGGCGACCGGCTCGTTCGTCGGCGCTCGCATGGTGAGCGCGCTGCGCCCCGAGGTGTTGCGACCGGTCGTGCTCGTGTTGCTGGTGGCCGCGGCGGCGTTCGTGTTCGCGCGCAGCCTGACGAGCCCGAAGCGCGGGCCGGACGATGCGCGCGAGCCCGAGGCCGGCAAGGCGTGGGCGCTCGCGTCGCCAAAGGTCGCGAGCGCGCTCATCGGGCTCGTGATCGGCGCGTACGACGGCTTCTTCGGCCCGGGGACCGGCACGTTCCTGATCGTCCTGTTCTCGTGGTGGTTCGGCGATCCGCTCGACGCCGCAACGGCGAACGCCAAGGTGGCGAACCTCGCCTCGAACCTCGCGGCGCTCCTCGCGTTCGCCTACGCGGGGAAGGTCGACCTGCGCTACGCGGCCCCGATGGCTGTCGCGCAGCTCGTCGGGGGCTCGCTCGGGGCGCGTGCGACGCTGCGCGGCGGCGAGCGGGTGGTCCGGATCGGGGTGCTCGCGGTGACCGCAGCGCTGACGCTTCGGCTCGCGGTGCAGATGCTCGGCTGAGCAGCGGACGCCGAGGCCCCCCCGAGCCCGAACCGCGCAGCCGCCCGCGCGCGCCACGCGATGGACCGGCCGATAACTTGACGCATCGGAAGGCAAGATGGACCCTCACCGGAACCGCCATGACCGCGCCTCAAAGCAACACCTCGACGATCGTCCTCCTGCTCGCATCGGCGATGTCCCTCCCCGCCTGCGAGAAGTCTGCGGGAGACAAGCCGGCCAGCGCTGGCTCCGCCATCAAGGCCGAGCCCACCGGCGCCGCGAGCGCTGCCCCCTCGAGCGCCGCGAGCGCTGCCCCCTCGAGCGCCGCGAGCGCTGCCCCCTCGAGCGCCGCGAGCGCGGTGGCCTCCGGCACGGCGAGCGCGCCTGCCGCAGACGGCATGCTCGCGATCCCGAAGGTCGACGAGGCGAAACCCGAGGGCGCCGCGCTCTCCGCGTACCGCATCGACAAGCATGAGGTGACCGCCGCGCAGTACCAGGGGTGCGTCGACGCCGGCGCATGCAAGCCGCAGAAGACCGTGCAGAGCGAGTCGTTGAAGCCCCTGACCTGGAACGCGTTCTGCAACCTCGGGGTCGCCGGTCGCGAGCAGCACCCGATGAACTGCGTCGACTGGAACAACGCCGACGCCTACTGCAAGTGGGCCGGCAAGCGCCTGCCGACCGAAGCGGAGCTTGCGCACATCGCCTTCGCCGGGAAAGACCAGAAGTACCCGTGGGGCGACGCCGAGCCGACCGCCAAGCTGCTCAATGCGTGCGACACCGCGTGCAAGGCGGCGCTGAAGGAGAAGGGCGAGAACTGGGGCTCGCTCTACCCGATGACTGCCGGCACGGTCGACGATGGCTTCGTCGGCACGGCACCCGTGGGCTCGTATCCGGACGGCGCGGCCTCGTCGGGTGCGCTCGACGTCGCCGGGAACGTCTGGGAATGGACCGCGGACTGGTACTCGCCGTCGATGGCGCCGCAGCCGTCGAAGCAGGATCCGACCGGCCCTGCGTCGGGCTCGCGCAAGACGATGCGAGGCGGGAGCTGGAACGATTTTCGCGCGAACATGGTCGACAACAAGGCACGCTTCGGGTTCCTGCCCGTCGAGCGCTTCGCGAACGCCGGCTTTCGTTGCGCCCAATCGGCCGCCGCGAAATGACGCGTGAACGTCGCGCGGACGCACCTCGACCGCGCAAGGCTCGAGCACGAACTCGAGCGGCTCAGCGAGACAAAACGGTCGGGACGGCCAGATTCGAACTGGCGACCCCTTGACCCCCAGTCAAGTGCGCTAACCAGGCTGCGCTACGCCCCGTACCCCCGCGACCGGCCCGTGAAAGGCACGGCGAAGGTTTCGGCAAACTACTCCAACCCCGCGAGAATGCAAGCGCCTTTCCGTGGTGCGTATTGCGTCGCGGTGCCGCGCGGGCGTAGGTTTCTTCCGCGATCGGGGCTGGGGGCTCCGTTCGACTCGGAGGAGAAGTTCCATGGGCACGCGTGACAAGAAGAAGCCAAAGTCTCAGAGGAAGTCTCGAGCGAACGCGAAGGCCGTGACGAAGTCCGGGCCCCAGGACGCAACGTCGAGCCCCAAAGAATTGACTTCCGACAACAAGCGCGGCGCGCGCTCCGACGGCGCGAGCGATGGCAAGAGCCGCTTGAAGAAGAAGGTCTTCGAGAAGGAACTCGAGAAGCTCAGCGCCGAGCTCGTCAAGCTCCAGGCGTGGGTCAAGCATCGCGGGCTGCGGGTCGTCGTGGTCTTCGAGGGCCGCGACGCGGCCGGCAAGGGCGGCATCATCAAGACGATCACCGGCCCGCTCAATCCACGCGGCTGCCGGGTCGTCGCGCTCGGGACGCCGACCGAGCGCGAGAAGACCCAGTGGTACTTCCAGCGGTACGTCGAGCACCTGCCGGCCGCGGGCGAGATGGTCCTGTTCGATCGCAGCTGGTACAACCGCGCTGGCGTCGAGCGCGTGATGGGGTTCTGCAGCGAAGAGGAATACCGTGAGTTCGTCGTCTCCTGCCCCGAGTTCGAGCGGATGCTCGTTCGCTCGGGGATCGTCCTCGTGAAGTACTGGTTCAGCGTCAGCGACGACGAGCAGGAGCGGCGCTTCCGCGAGCGCGCGGAGACGCCGACGAAGCGCTGGAAGCTCTCGCCGATGGACCTCGAGGCGCGCGCCCGCTGGGTCGACCACTCGAAGGCGAAGGACGCGATGTTCGATTACACCGACCAGCCCGACTCGCCATGGTGGGTGGTCGAGGCGGACGACAAGCGGCGGGCACGCCTGAACTGCGTCCATCACTTGCTGTCGCAAATTCCCTACGAGGACGTGCTCCCGCGCGACCGCCTCAAGTTCCCACCACGCCAGAAGGACAAGGGCTACCGGCGACCGCCGCGCGAGAAGCAACGGTTCGTGCCGGAGCGCTACTGATGACCGCACGAGGTCGCTTGCACCTGCAGGCCCTCGCGTCTCTCGGCGCCGGCGTGGTGCTGCTCGCAGCGCTCCCGTCGTGCGCCCGCCACGCAAGTCCGCAGGCACCGCAAGCCAGCTGGGTGAACGCTCCACCGGGGCAGGCGCCCGCCGCGGGGCCGCCCCCGATGCAGCCGTGGTTTGCCCAGTTCCAGCCGCCTCCCGCAGCGCCTGGGTTCGCGCTTCCCCCGCCCGTCGCGGCCCCACCCGTCGCGGCCCCGCCCGTCGCGGCTCCACCCATCGCAGCTCCCGCGGAGTCCCCCGCGCCCGAGGTCGAACCCGGCGGCGAGGCATCGACGGGGCTCGCCCTCGAGACTGACTTCGGTCAATCTTTACCGACCCGAAAGCACGGCAACCTGACGATTCCGGAGCAGCGTGTCGCCCGCGGGCCGGTCGATCGCGACGTCATCAAGGCGGATACGATCGGCACCTTCCTCGCGACCGAGCCTCGCATCTGGGTCGGAGCACCGGTCCCCGGCTACGTCGCGCCGGGCTTCGATGCCTTCGAGCTGTCTCAGTTGATCCCGATCAAGGATGGCGACCTCGCCTTGTACCGCACGTTCTTCGGCGACGCGGTCCAGGGTCACTGTCCCTCGGACGGCGGCGCGAACTGCCGGTACCGGGCCCGCGTGTACGCGCACGACGGCTCGCTCCGCTCCGAGATCGATCTCAACGGGTTGATGCCCTCCGACCGCAACCTCCGGGTGAGCGAGCTCACGGTGGCCGACGGCGTCCTGTATTTCGCGCAAGCCTGCCAGAGCTACTCGAAGGAGGCGGGCGGCCGCTGCAGCGACGTCGTCGCGGTCGACATGCGGCGCCCCGCGCTCGAGGTGCTGTGGCGCTCGAAGTTCCTCGTGAGCAACGGGCCGATCCTGGTGATCGGTGATTACCTCGTCACCGGCTATGGGTTCACCAGCGAGCCCGACTTCGTCCACGTCCTCGATCGAAAAACCGGCAAGGTCCTGCACCGAACTCGCGTCGCGGCGGCTCCCACCGGGTTCGAGGTGAAGGACGACGCGCTCTCGGTGTTCCTCTACGGCAAGGAGCAGCCGCAGCGCTTCCAGTTGGTGCGCTTCTTCCCGACGACGAACGGCAAGGGCAAGGTCCTACCGCCGAGCCCGAGCCTCACGACATTCAAGTGAACCGCGCGGCGGACGGGCGGCTCACAACCAGAGCCGCAGCCGCCACGCAAGCCACGACAGCGCCCGCGCGATGGGCCCATGGCGGCGCAGCTCGTCGAACGTGATGCGCCGGCAACCACCGAGGTCCTCCAGGAACAGGCGCTCCGCTGCAGCGCCGAACGTGGCGTCCTCGACGATGGCGTTGACCTCGAGGTTGCGCATCAGCGAGAGCGGATCGAGGTTCGTCGAGCCGACGGTCGTCCAGCGACCGTCGACCACCGCGGTCTTCGCGTGGAGCACGCGCGCATCGGTCCACTCGTACAGCTCGATGCCACCGCGCAGGAGCTTCGGATAGAGCCCACGCGCGGCGTGAAGGACGAGCTTCACGTCCGTCGTCGCAGCGAGGACCACGGCGACGCGAACCCCGCGCCGCGCAGCCGCAACGAGCTCGCGCACGACTCCCGCCGGCGGGAGGAAGTACGCGTTGGTGACGAAGATCCGCTCGGTGGCGCGGCGAAACGCCTCGAGGTAAGCCGCCCGCACCTGCTTCTTGTCGCGGACGAACCCATTGCCGACGATGCGAAGCCCCGCGGCGGCGGGCTCGCCGCGAAGCGCGAACCGCTCGGGAGCCACCCGCGGCCCGCGGTTGCGACGCCACGTCTCGAGGAACAGCGCCTCGAGACGCTCGGCGCTCGGGCCGACGATGCGCAGGTGGGTGTCGCGCCAACCCGCCCCGCCATCCTCGACCGGGGCGTAGTCGTCGGCGATGTTCATGCCGCCGGTGAACGCGACTGCCCCGTCGATGACCAGCGATTTTCGATGGTTGCGGCGCCGGTGTTGCGCGATCGACCGAAGCAGCGAGCCGGTGAAGCGCCATGGTCGGAACGGGCGCACGACGATCCCCGCCTCACGCAGTCGCTCGAGCGTCGCGTCCGACACGCGGCTCCCCCAGGCATCGAACATCAAGAGGACGAGCACGCCAGCGTGAGCGCGCTCCACGAGCGCATCGAGGAAGCGTTGCCCGGTGGCGTCGTCTCGCAAGATGTAGGTCTCGAAGCAGATCGTCCGGCGTGCCTCGGCCACCGCGGCGAGCATCGCAGGGTAAGCCTGCTCACCATCGCGCAAGAGCGCCACGCGCTCGTCACCGACCATCACCTCGGCGTACGGCGCGCGGGCCGCAAGCTTCGGGGGCGGAGTCGACGGCACGCCGGGGAGCCTACACCGCGAGCGGGAAGCGTCCACGGCCGTGATGCGCGGTGACGCGCAGGCCGAGGGAGGACCGCCCGCGTTCGTCGCCGAGTCGGAACGAGCGCTACTTCGCGGCAGGCCGAGCAGCGTCGCTCGAAAACAGCGGGTGCTTGCCGAGCGTCCCGGGGCTCACGAGCTTCGCGTCGCCGGTCGCACGCTTGACGACGAGGTAACCCTCCTGGTCGACCGACCATCGGAGCGTGACCTTCGCCTTCGACCAGGTGGGCTTGCGCTCTTCGAGGAGCGCCCTCGCGTCCGCATCCTCGGGATCGGGCTCGACCCCAGCGCCGCAGCCCGAGTCGATCTGCATCGGCACGGTCACGCAGCGGGTGGCTCGCGTGGCATCGCCGAGCGCGCACACGGTCTCCTGGTCGACGTCGTACTCGCAGATCTCGAGGCCGGCGAGGTTCGAGTCGTGGTTCGTGGCCTTCGAACGGACGACGACGACCTCGCGCGCGTCCACCTTGCGCCGCTCGCCACCCAAGAGACCGAGGCGATTGTCGACGCCGAAGGCGCCGGGCGCGTAGTCGTGTCCGAGCTCGGCGACGACCCGATGGACCGTGCCGTCGTGTGCAACGAGCGCGTAGCGACGCTCCCCGGGCTCGTCGCTCGAGACCCCGTAGACGACCACCGCGAGTGCGGGGCTACCTAGATTCGGTCCATTCACCACGCCGCAGGTGCTCTTCGCACCGAGCGGGTTCATGAGGTCGTTGGCGCTTTCGAGGAGGCAGGTGCACACGGCCTCGACCGTGGCTGCCCCTTCGCTGCACGCGGGCTTCGCGTCGCGCTGCCCACCGAGCCCGTCGAGCCGCTTTCGCACCTCGCCGTTGTCGCGCAAGGCGAGCGAGGCTGCGTAGGCTTCCCGCGCCGCGTCCTTGTCGCCCTTCTTCTCGGCGATGCGCCCACTCGTGTAGAGGATGCGCGCCCGCAGCTCGCTCGCGCCCGTCGCGGCGAGGCCACGCTTCGCGTACTCCGCCGCGCGCTCGAGCTTGTCGAGACGGAATGCGGTCCAGGCCGCCTCGCCGAGCAGCGTCGCGTCCTTGGGAGCGCGGGTGAGGCCAGCCTCGAAGCGCGCGAGGCCCCCCTCGAGGTCCTTCTCGCCGACCTTGCGCCGCCCCTCGACGAGGGCCTTCGCGAGCGCCTTCGCGCCGGGCTTCGTCGCCGCGAGCCCGGACGCTGCCGAGGGCGCGGCGCTCGCCGTGATCGCAGGGCCGCGTGGCTCGGACGGCGCGGCCGAAGCCGAGGGGCTCCCCCTCCCGCTCGAGGGGGGGCGCGGCCGCGGTGCTCACGGTCGCGGTGGGGCTCACCCCGCCGGCCCCATCGCAGCCGGCGACGAGCCCGCAGGCAAGGAACGAAAGCGAGCCGAGAACGCGGGCAGCGCGGGTCGAAGCGCGGGAGGTGCCTCGCATCGAAGTGGACCGGATCGTCAGGGGTGGTGGCGTGGCCCGGCGCTCACTTCGCGAGCAAGACCGGGTTCGACACCGCGAACGGCTTCTTGCCCGGATGCAGCGGCGCGAGGTCTCCCTCGCCCTTCGCGTGGAAGACGACCCAGTTGCGCGGCGCCTTCGGATCGAGCGACACCGTCACCTCGTTCATGTAGCGCTTCGAGGGACCGTCGCCGATCGGGAGGAGCGCGTCGGTCGCGACGGTGACGCCGTTGACGATCGTCTCGAGCGTGTCGGCCTTCGTGAAGCTCGGCCCCTCGACGGTGACGGTGAAGGTCGCCTTGCCGTCCTTCGCCATGACGGTGTCGCCCGGCCCTGCACCGCCCGGCCCGGTGACCGACAGGTAGAGTCCGCCGCTGACCGTCGCGTTGCCGGCACGCAGCGCGTCGCGCACGGCGTTGGGCGTGAGCTTCGTCGGATCGTCATGGCCGAACTTCATGCATGTGCGCGGGTAACCCACGGGCGACGTGCGGATCTGGTGGCTGTCCGAGCTCCCGACCGCCCACACCGTCTTGCCGAGGTTCAGGAGCGCGAACCAGTCGGCGACCGCGGCGTCGCGGTTCGACTCGAAGTCCGACTCGTTGAACACCTCGACGCCGTCGAAGTCATCGCTCCACAGCTCGTCGGTGCTCGAGCCGGTCTCACGCTCGAGCCGAGCCGCGGTGAAATACGAGCTGAAGCTTCTCGCACCGCTCGGGTGATTGACGACGAGGAAGGGGTCCTCGGGGAGCGCATGAACCGCACCGAAGACCTCGGCGGGGTTCTTGCCGATCCAGTCGACGGCACCGTTGTTCAAGGCGTCGGGGCGCGGGGTGATCGGGATCACCCCGAAGTGCCCCCACGTGAAGGTCGTGAGCTCTTCGGAGGCCATGCCGAAGGCCCACTTCTCCATGCCGAGCTCCTTCACCACGGGTCCGAAATCGACGACCCACTCGTGCTCGCTCGACACCGGGACGTCGAGACCGTCCGCGATCGCTGCCTTGACTTTCGTCACGATCGGATCGTTCGAGTCGGCGGAGCGCTGCGAGTGGATGTGAAAATCGCCGCACAGGAAGCCGGTCGTGTCGACGCTGTGCACGAGCTTCGCGGGGACGTCGAGGGTCGCGCCGGCGGCCACGGTCCCGTCCTGCTGGAACGCCTCGTACTCGAAGCCGCGCGTCACGATGATGGTGTGCTCGCCGGGCGGCACGGGCAGCGTGACGTCGCCGTTCATCACGTACTCCTGGTGGAGCCGACCGTTGACCTCGTCGAGCACGCCGTATTTCGGAGGGGTCTCGGGGACGGCCACCTTGGGGAGGACCTGGACCCGAACCGGGAGCGCCACGTCGTCGCCGTCGCGCGTCGCCAAGACGTGCACGAAGCCATGGGGCGAAAACGCAAGGTCGGCGTTCGTCGCGTCCCCGGCGACATCGAGGCCATCGTGCGTCGGGTAGCCGCGCTTCTGCGGCACGACCTTCACCTTGGCGCCCGGCGGGGCATGAACGGCATAGCGGCCATCGGCCGCGGTCCGCGTGCGGCTCAGGTAGCTGCCGTCCTCGGCGAGGAGGTGAATCCACGCGTCGGCGACCGGCTTGCCCTCAGCGTCGGCCACCTTGCCCTCGACGGCGCGCCACGGCGGCTCGCCGTCGACCCGCCGGATCGCCTCGCGCAAGCCATCGTAGTCCGGCCCACCCGCGATGATCTCGACGCGATCGAGCAGGATCTGCGAGCAAGCCTCGGCCGTGTAGCCAGGACCCCAGAAGAGCGAGAAGCCGCTCTGCTCGATGCCGAACTCGAGGTCGGCCTCCGGGCTGCGCCAGGCAAAGTTGAATGGACCGCTGTCGAAACCGACCCAGGGCGTGGTCTTCGCGATCGTCTCGAAGCCCAGGTCAGGGCCGACGATCTGCGACTGGCTCCCGTGGAAGAAGCCGAAGAGCTCGTCGGAGTCCTTGCGCTCGACGCCGAAGTCGAGCGGATCGGAGGTGTCGTTGATGAGGCCGAGGCGGATCGTGACCTTGTCGGATCCGGGCTCGAGGACGTAGTCGTACGTCGCCGCGAAGCCGTACTGCCGATTCAGGAGCGCGCCGAGTGGCCCTTCGTCGAGGAAGGGCGTGCGCTCGAGCTTGCCGGTGGCGCGAACGATCGCCGCCTTGCCGTCGGAGCCATCGGCGAGCACGGTGACGCTGGTCGGGTTGACGAGCTCGAGGGCCACACCCATCAGCGTCTCGCCGTAGCGCGAGAGCCCCATCGGGCGGCCGTCGTCGCCGACCTTGTCGACCGCGAGGATGCCGCCGCCGAACGCCGCGTAGCCGCTGCTCTTGCGGACGCCTTCGATGGTGACGGCGATGCGATCGTTGGCGAGCACGTAGTCTCCGACGCGGATCTGCTCGCGACCGTGCGCGGGCTGAACGATGTCCGACTCCTTCGCGATGCGGCCTGCGCGCGCCTGCTTGGCGGCCCGGGCACCGAAAGGCTCGGCGTGCCCGTTTTCGTCGCCTTTCTCGAAGCTGCGAGCGAGCCCAGGGCACGGGTCGTCGGGGTTCGGGGGCGGGGTGGTGTCACCGATCTCGTCGGTGCAGGATGCGGCCCAGAGGGAGCCGAGCAACGCGAACGACGCAAGACCGAGCGAGGCGAGGGAGCGAGGACGCATCGGACCAGTCTACGTGGGGTCGAGGCGACGGTCATGCCTCGCGGGGGACCTCGCGACCCGATTGTCCCCGTCGGCGCGAGCGTGGTAACCCACCGCCGAGAGCGTGCATCCTCACGCTCGAACGGAGAACACCCATGACGCTCGTGAAGACCCTGGCCGCGACGGCCGCGATGACCCTCTTTCTCGGAACCCCCGTCGTCGTCGGCGGCTGCAGCTCGAAGCCGACGACCATCGAAGAAGCCTGCGACGACATCGGCGAGGCCTGAAAGGCCCCCGCAAACGAGATCCAGGCGTACAAGGACGGCAACGCCAAGGCGGCGAGCATCTCGGCGAAGGTCGGCTGCGGCGACAAGTTCGACGCGATGGTGACCTGCGGCCTCGACAACTACGAGACGCCCACCGAAGCGCAGTGCAAAGACGACGAGGACGACACCTTGTCGCCGACCTGCAGCGCCCTGCACGAAGGCTACCTGCAGTGCATCACGGTGGCCTGCACGGCCGATCCGTCGAAGTGCCAGTGACGCCGAGCAACCGCGTCGCGCACGTCCCACGGCGGACGTGCCCGACGGCGGCGAGCGGACGACCCGCCCGGTGCCAAGCCCACCGCGGCGGGTCGCGTCGTTCATGAGGCCTGGTGTCGCCGCAACACGGGCGCTCGTCCCCGGCCGGGACTATGTTTCGGGGCGTGGCACCGCGGGCTGCGCCAAGGAGCATCGCTTCGCATGCGAACCATCGTCTGGTACCGAGGAAAAGATCTGCGCGTCGCGGATCATGCGCCGCTCGTCGAGGCCGCGCGCGGAGGCGAGGTCATCCCGCTGTTCGTGCTCGACCCGTACTTCTTCGCGCCCGAGCGAGCGCAGAAGCTCCCGAATCGGATGCAGTTCCTGCTCGCGTCGCTGCGCTCCCTCGAGGGAAACCTCGCCGCCAAGGGCTCGCGCTTGCTCGTGGTGGCCGGCAAGAGTACCGAAGTCGTGCCACGACTCGCCCGCGCGCTGCGCGCCGACCGCGTGGTGGCGCATCGGTGGGTCGAGCCGTTCGGGCGGGAGCGCGACGCGCGGGTGAAGGCGGCGCTCGACGGGAAGCTCGAGCTCGTCGAGGGGGAGACGCTCCTCCCGCCCGGCACGCTCCGCACCGGCGCGGGCAATCCCTACGCGGTATTCAGCCAGTTCGCGCGCGCCTTCGAGAAGTCGGCGAACATCGAGGCGCCGCTCGCCGCACCGAAGAGCCTCCCGCCGCTTCCGGGGGACGCCGCCGCGCTCGATGCCGTCGGCATCCCGACGATGGCGGACCTCGGCCTCACCGAGAACCCGCACCTCCTCCCAGGCGGCGAGCGCGCGGCCCACGAGCGCCTCGCCCGCTTCATCGAGCGGGCAGCCACGCGCTATGCCGACGACCGCAACCGGATGGACGTCGATGGCACGAGCCGCCTCTCGGCCGATCTCAAGTTCGGGACGCTCTCGCCGCGCCAGGTGTGGCACCGCGTGACCCGTGATGCGAAGGAGCCGCGCTCACAGAAGGCGTTCTTGAACGAGCTCATCTGGCGTGAGTTCTCGCACAGCACGCTGTGGGATCGACCGGAGCTCCTCCGCGAGCCATTCCAGGCTCGATGGCGCGGGTTTCCTTGGCGCGAGGATGACGCGGGCTGGCGGGCCTGGGTCGAGGGCAAGACGGGCTATCCGGTCGTCGATGCCGCGGCTCGCCAGCTCCTCGGCGAGGGCTTCGTGCACAACCGCGCGCGGATGGTCGCCGCGAGCTTCCTGACGAAGCATCTGCTCATCGACTTTCGACGCGGTGAGGCGCACTACATGGCGCACCTGACGGACGGCGACTGGGCGCAGAACGACGCCGGGTGGCAGTGGTCGGCGGGCTGCGGCTGCGACGCGCAACCGTACTTCCGGATCTTCAACCCCGTCAGCCAGGGCGAGACCTTCGACCCCGAGGGCGACTATGTCCGTCGCTGGGTGCCCGAGCTCGCGCGCATGCCCGCGAAGTTCATCCACGAGCCCTGGGCGGCCCCACCCGAGGTGCTGCAGGCCGCCGGCGTCCGACTCGGGAGCACGTACCCGCGCCCGGTCATCGACCACAAGCTCGCCCGCGAGCGATTCTTGACAGTTGCCAAGTCGCATCTCGGAGCGGCCACGGGCGCCGCGCCCGCCAGCGTCGATGACGGCGAGAAGCCCACCCGCGTTCCAGGCGTGGTGACGCGCCGATGAGCGTGTCCGGTCACCGCACCTCGCTCCCGGCCGTCGTCGCGTCCGTCGTCGCGGTGACGGTGACGACGATGGCGCTCGATCTCGTGTTCCTCGGCGTCGTCGCGAAGGGGCTCTACGACCAATGGCTCGGCCCCCTGCGGAAGCCCTCGGTGTACTGGCCCGCGGCCCTTGCGTTCTACGCGCTGTACGTCGCCGCGGTGCTCCTCCACGCCGTCCTTCCCGCGAAAAGCGTGCCCGTTGCCGCGCGCCGCGGTGCCGGCCTCGGGCTCGTCGCCTACGCGACCTACGAGCTCACGAACTGGGCCGTACTCGCGGGGTGGCCGGCAGCGCTCGTGCCGGTCGACATCGCCTGGGGCGTGTTCCTGACCGCCTCCGCTGCGGCAGCAGGCCACGTTGTGTACCGGCGCACCGCTCGGGAGCGCGCGTGATCGAAGGACGCCCCGCCCGCGCGTCGAGCGCGGAGTCCTGGCTCTCGATCTGGGGACGGCGCGCCCTCACGATCCCCGGCTTCGTGCTGCTCGCGGCGCTCTACACCGCGCTCTTTCCGCTGCTCTTCGGACTCGCTGGCATGGTCGATCTCGCGAGCCGCGACGACCTCCGCTTTCGCCGCGCACGCGCAACCCTCGTGTTCGCGCTCTATCTCGGGTGCGAGTTCGTGGGGATCGCGGCCGCCCTGCTGCTCGGGCTCGTGACTCTCGGCGGCGCGCTCGGCGGACCGCGGCGATACCTCGCCCTCCACGCGGCGTTGCAGCGCCTATGGACCGACACGCTGTTCTTCGGCAGCACGCGCATCTTCGGCATGCGCGTCGAGACCGAGGGCCTCGAGCACGTCGCGCGCGGGCCGCTCCTGCTGTTCGTCCGGCACACGAGCAGCGCCGACACCGTCCTCACCGCGGCGGTCGTCGCCAATCCCCACCGGCTCTTGCTGCGTTACGTGCTGAAGCGCGAGCTCCTGTGGGATCCCTGCCTCGATCTCGTCGGGCGCCGTCTGCCGAACGCCTTCGTTCAGCGCAAGAGCGGCGCGACGCGCACGCCAGGGTCACCCGCACGCGACGTGAGGCACCCGGAGATCGACGCCGTCGCGGGCCTCGCTCGCGGGCTCGATGCGGGCTCCGCCGTGCTCATCTATCCCGAGGGAACCCGCTTCTCCGTGAGCAAGCGTGACCGCGCCGTCGAGCACCTGCGCGAGCGAGGACAGGATGCGCTGGCCGACGATGCCGCGAAGCTCCAGAACGTCTTGCCGCCGAAGCTCGGAGGGCCGCTCGCCCTCTTCGAGGCCGCGCCCGAGGTCGACGTCGTGCTGGTCGAACACACCGGCTTCGAGGGGGCGGCGACGCTCGCGTCCTTCTGGCGCGGCGGGCTCGTCGGCAAGACGGTGCGCGTCCGGGTAAGGCGCTTCGCCGCCTCGACAATCCCGCGCGAGAGCCGTGCCGAATGGCTGTTCGCCCGATGGGCTGAGCTCGACGCGTGGGTGTCGGACAAGCTGCCGAAGGAGCCCTCCCTCGGTCACGCCGTCGAGGCCAAGTGAGGGACCGCCGATGACGCTCGCCTTGCTCGCCGGCAACGCCGCGCTTGTCCTCGCGCTGATGACCTGCGTGTGGCTCGCGAGCGTGCGCCTGCGGGATGCGAGCATCGTCGATCCGTGGTGGTCGATCCTGTTTCTCGCGGTCGCCTGCCGCACCGCGCTCGTGACCGGCCTCGGCCCGCGGAAGCTCGTCCTGCTCGGCCTCGTCGCGCTCTGGGCGCTGCGGCTCTTCTTGCATCTCCTCCGACGGAGCCGCGGCAAGCCCGAGGATCCGCGCTACGCGGAGTTTCGGCGGCGATTCGGCCCCGAGCGCTACTGGTGGTTCTCGTTCTTCCAGGTGTTCGTGCTTCAGGGCGCGCTCGCGCTCGTCATCTCGGCGCCACTCCAGTACGCCGCGTCACGCCCGACCGACGAGCCGCTGCGCGTGCAGGATCTCGTCGGCCTCGTCGTCTTCACGGCAGGCTTCGTCATCGAGGGGCTCGCCGATCGGCAGCTGCAGCGCTTTCGAGACGACCCGACGAACCGCGGGCGCATCCTCGACACCGGGCTCTTCGCGTGGAGCCGCCACCCGAACTACTTTGGCGATGCGCTGCTGTGGTGGGGCTTCGGGTGCTTCGCGCTGACCTCGCTCGCAGGCACGCTCACGCTGCTCGGCCCCGCGTTGATGACCTTCCTGCTCGTGCGCGTGTCGGGCGTCACGATGCTCGACGAACACCTGACGCGAACGCGCCCTGGCTACGCCGATTACGTCGCGCGAACCTCGGCCTTCGTGCCCTGGCCGCCGCGACCGAGGAAGTGAGGCGGGGGCCTGCCCCCGGGGTCTCGCCGTCTTGCACCCGCCCGCACGGCGTGGTCAGTTCCGCGCATGTCGAGCTACGCCAACGAGCGGGTGATCGTGACGGGCGGCGCAGGCTTCCTCGGTCGCCACGTCGTCCTCGAGCTGCAGCGCCGCGGGATCGGCGACGTCGTCGTGCCACGCTCCCGCGAGGTCGATCTGACGCGGGAGGCCGACGTCGAGCGGCTCTTTGCCGAGGTGAAGCCCACGGTGGTCATGCACCTCGCCGCGCGCGTCGGAGGCATCGGCGCCAACCGCAAGCACCCGGGCACGTTCTTCCGCGACAACATGGCGATGGGGCTGCACGTGCTCGAGGCGGCGCGGCGCCACGCGGTGAGGAAGGTCGTGGTCGCGGGGACGATCTGCGCCTACCCGAAGTTCGCAGAGGTCCCGTTCCGCGAGGACGACCTGTGGAACGGCTATCCCGAGGAGACCAACGCTCCGTACGGCGTCGCAAAGAAGGCGCTCCTCGTGATGGCGCAGGCCTATCGGCAAGAGTTCGGCTCGAACT
>Ga0194129_10004117_pt1 | contig 19640 bp, 6 predicted proteins | sample TA2KigCa35mmetaG_FD_150862 | JGI IMG/M metagenome (GOLD analysis project Ga0194129, IMG submission 150862) | Freshwater microbial communities from Lake Tanganyika, Tanzania - TA2015038 Kigoma Deep Cast 35m | ecosystem: Environmental > Aquatic > Freshwater > Lake | place: Tanzania: Lake...
ACGCCTAAAGAACCAAAAACACCTGATTTTAAGGTCTCCACTCGTTATTATCAGGTTGAAAACAGCTATGAACGACTTGCAATGGGCAATGAAGATGAATATTTTTGGAAAACAGCACAAGAACGGGATAGCAACCCCGTAAAAAGTTCTGATTTTAACGAATCAGGAGCACAAAATGACCAAACAAGTCGATAAAGATGAAAATTTTATGAAAAATGAGTGGGGAACTCAATATTTGTCAAGTGAATATGGTTGGGAGACTAAAATTCAGAAGCCAAAAATGCTTCGTGAGATCGCAAATGATGATTTGACGCCCAAAAAACACGATTTTTATCATCAAAATGAAATTCATGAAAAAATTCGCAATGATGAGGACTATGATGACTGGGAATATGGGACTGAACCTCTTTATGAATTCAAAAATCCTTAATAAATAAGGTAGAATTATAATATTCAATGCCCGTAGAGCGCGTTAGTAAGTCATTTAAAGACATTAGTATGTCATTTCAGGTTAATCCTTTAACCTATGATCTAATTGCGCTTACAAATGAAAATGCAATCGCTCGTTCTTTACGTAATCTTGTTCTTACGAATAGAGGTGAGCGATTTTTTGATAATAATCTCGGTTCGAGAGTAAATGCTTTACTATTTGAACCTCTTAATGATATTACTGCTTCATCTGTAAGAGATGAAATTGAGAATACAATCAATAACTATGAACCAAGAGTTGAATTAATATCAGTTGATGCAACTCCAGATTACGATAACGGCGAAATCAATATTAAGATTGTATATATTATTGTCGGAATTGAAGCACAACCACAACAGTTATCATTCGCATTACAACCAACACGATAATGCCATTAGTTAATTTTGCTAATCTAGACTTCGATCAAATTAAGACATCCATAACGGATTATCTTAGATCTAACTCAAATTTTACTGACTATGATTTTGAGGGATCTAATTTATCTACAATTATTGATGTACTCGCGTATAATACATATATCACTTCATACAATGCCAATATGATATCGAATGAGGTCTTTATTGATAGTGCAACTCTTAGAGAGAACGTTGTTTCTCTTGCAAGAAATATTGGTTATGTACCAAAATCGATTAAATCTTCAAGAGCAAATATATCTCTTTTCGTAGACGTATCTTCAAATACAGCCTACTCGATTAAACCAGAGGTATTAACTCTTAATAAAGGAGTTGTTTGTTCCACGAATTCTTTTGGGGATCAGAGTTATACTTTTTCTCTTTTAGACGATGTAACAGTTCCTGTTACCAATAACATTGCATCTTTTGATGGCATTGATGTTTATGAAGGAACTTACATCACTACAACTTTTACTGTGGATTCTTTTAATCCAAATCAAAGATTCATTCTTCCTAATTCTAAAATAGATACTTCTTCTATTCGTGTCATTGTAAAACCAACCGCAACATCGGATGTTAGTAGAAAATACCGTCAGGCAGACAGTTTGTTTGCAATAAAACCAGAATCTCCAGTGTTTTTTGTGCAGGAGATTGAAGATGAAAGATACGAATTAATTTTTGGAGATGGAGTATTTGGTATAAAATTACAGGCACCAAATTTTATTCAAGTTTCTTATCTAGTATCAAATGGGGAATTAGCAAATAATATTTCCGCATTTAATTTTAGTGGAAGAATTACTTCATCAAGAAGTACTGCTGCTATAGCATCTGGAATATCTTTAATTACAACAAATCAAAGTTCCTTCTCTGGAGCAAATATTGAGGGTGTAGAGTCTATTAAAAAATATGCATCTAGAATATATGCATCCCAAAACAGAGCAGTAACTGCAAAAGATTATGAATCGATTGTTCCTACAATCTATCCAGAAACTGAATCTATATCTGTTTTTGGTGGAGAAGAATTAACTCCACCTGAATTTGGTAAAGTTTATATCAGTATTAAACCAGCAAATGGTGCTTATCTATCAAATCTAATTAAAGATAATATTAAAAGTGAAATTAAAAAGTATTCTGTTGCAGGAATTGTCCCCGAAATTATAGATTTAAAATATCTCTATTTGGAACCGACAATTAATACCTATTATAATACAAATCTTGCTCAGTCTGCAAATTCAATCACATCAACTGTTTCTGGTATAATCGAGAGATATGCAAATTCTACAGAATTAAATAAATTTGGAGCAAGATTTAAATATAGTAAATTTTTAAAAATTATAGATGATAGCAGCGATGCAATAACTTCAAACATTACCACTGTTGTTATGAGAAGAGATTTAAGACCTGTGTTAAATAGTTTTGCAGAGTATGAAATTTGTTTTGGAAATAGATTCCACATCAAAAATGAAAAAGTTTTAAATATTGAATATTCAAGTTTAAATGAGAGTGGAATCACTGAAAATAGTTTCAACATTAAATCCTCTGGATTTAATGTAAGTGGAATTCTTGGCACAGTATATCTTTCTGATATACCCAATCAAGACAAAAAAACAGGATCTATTTTCTTATTCAGATTAAACTCACCTACACAACCAGAAATTATTAGAAAATCTGTGGGTACTGTAAATTATATTAAAGGAGAGATTAATTTATCTCCGATTAATATAATCACCACAAATATCAATAGAGGATTTCCAATAATTGAAATTTCTGTTCCACCATATTCTAATGATGTGATTGGACTTCAGGATCTGTATTTACAACTAGATATGACTAAGACAGTCATTGATTCAAAACCAGATCAAATTTCATCAGGATATGACATCTCTGGAACGAGTTACCCAGTTTCATCTAGTTATTCAAACGGACTTTTAGTAAGATAAAATGATATCAACAGATCTTAAGAGAGTGCAGATTCAAGATGTAATTGAACATCAACTTCCTTCTTTTGTAAGAGAAGATTTTCCTTTAATAGTGGAATTTTTAAAGCAATATTATATTTCTCAAGAATATCTTGGATCTTCTGTTGATTTAATACAAAATATTGATCAATATTTAAAGTTAGAATCTTTAACAAATATAACTGATTCAACTATTTCATCATCTTCGATATCATTATTCGATACTACAATTAATGTTAAATTTGATTCCACAAAAAATATTTTAGGAACTTATGGATTTCCTGAAAAATATGGTTTGATTAAAATTGACGATGAAATTATTTTATATACAGGCAAGACAAATAATAGTTTTACTGGATGTAAAAGAGGATTTAGTGGAGTAACCTCATATACAAAATTAAATGTATCCGATAATCTTACCTTCTCAACCTCACAAGTTGCAGAACATGAAAAAGATACAGAGATTATAAATTTAAGTAATTTACTATTAAAAGAATTTCTCAAAAAAATTAAATATCAATTTACTCCTGGATTTGAAAATAGAAAATTAGATACAGATATAAATGAAAGACTTTTTGTATCAAGAGCAAAAGATTTTTATCAAACAAAAGGAACAGACGAATCTTTTAAAATTCTTTTTGGCGCTCTATATGGAGAAAGGGTAGATGTTTTAAAACCAAGAGATCATCTTTTTAAACCATCTGATGCACAATATAGAGTTACAAAAGATATTGTAGTAGAATCAATATCAGGCAATCCTTTAAATTTATTAAATAAAACACTATTTCAAGATACTTATTCTAAGTATAATATTCAAAATTCATATGCCTCTGTTACTGATGTAGAAAAACTTTTTTATGATCAAAAAGAATATTATAAACTTAGTATTGATTTTGATTATGCTAAAGACGTAACTTTTGATGGAAGTGTCTTTGGAGACTTTCCTGTTCATCCCAAAACAAAAGTTATAACAACAGTTTCTGCTGGATCTTCAGTTATTGATGTTGATTCAACTGTGGGATTTCCAGAGTCTGGTGAATTAGTTGTAAAATACTCTTCCGCAACTTCTGGTATAGTTTCTTATACCTCAAAATCAATAAATCAATTCTTTGGAGTATCAAATGTAACTTCTAATATCAATTCAACTGAAGACATTAGACTGAACATTTATGCATACGGATACGTTGGATTTGGGACTACATCCAGAATTGATGTTAGGATTGGATCAGTTCTTTCAAATTTAAAAGTAGAAAGTCCAACATATTATTACAATAAAAATGATACAGCAACTATTAAATCATTAGGAATTACAACATCAAGTCCTAGAGTAGATAGTTGGATTTACAATGTTGCGGTTAAGTATGATGTAAAATCTTTACTTTTAATTGATACGTCTAATTTTACTTATAGAGTAACCACAAACACCAAAAATAACTTTAAACTTGGAGATAAATTATCAATTATTGATTCTACTTCAGTTTTTAAAGATTGCTCAGTCATAAGCATAAATGATGATTTTGTATTTTCAATAAGTGGTCAAGGATATCTTGATTCGAATCAAATAGGATTTAAAGTACAAAGAAAAATTTTAAAACCACAAGTAAGTTCTTTATTGACAAGATATTCAGATCTCACAAAATATACAGCAAATGTTCAAAATACATATGTAAAATTTAATCAAGATGTTTTAGTCGCATCTTCATCTATTCCCTTTTATAATAATCAATTATTAAATTTTTATGATAGAAAAATAATACTTAATGGTTCATACAGTGGAGAAATTTTTACAGTTTCTGGAGTGAATGATCATGGATATTACACTGGTGATGCAGTATATTACAAACCATTCGTAATCTCAAGTCAAGTAGATGGAAGCATAGTCAGTGTTACTAGTAAATTTAGTGAAATGCAAGAGGGTGTTCATTATATAAAACGCCTGAATAATCCTAATCAATTCAAATTAGCGACCAGTCAATCTAATTTATACAATAATAAATTTATATCTGTTTCTGGAATAGTAACATCAAATACCTTAGAAGATGCAATTTTTTATAATAAAACAATTCAACATCAAAATTTACTAAGAGAAATTAAAACTCCAAATAATGAAAGTGGGCATTATCCAACTAATTCGGGAAAAACTGGGATACTAATTAATGGCGTAGAAATTTTAAACTATAAATCCGAAGACACAATTTATTATGGAGGATTGAAAAATATTGTTGTTTCTGCAAAGGGTCAAAATTACGATATAATTAATCCACCTATTTTATCAATAAAAGATAAAGTTGGAACAGGTGCAACGGGTGTTTGTGCAGTAAAAGGATCTCTTAAAAAAATAAGTATTATTGATTCTGGATTTGATTATGTTACAAAACCAATAATAACCATTACAGGCGGAAATGGGTATGGAGCAAGAGCAGATGTTAGCACTATTTTCATAAATCACTCAGTATCTTTTAATTCAACAGTAGAATCTAATTTTGTCAACCTAACTAACAACACAATTGGTTTTTCTACACATCATAAATTTAGAAATGCGGAAAAAGTAATTTATAAAACAGATGGACAAACCGCTGTTACTGGTATAGTAACTGATGCATTTTATTTTGTAAGAACAGTTGATGCCTCTACGATTAAACTTTATAAAAAACAGTCTGATGCAATTTCTGGTATTAATACTGTTTCTTTAACCGAATATGGTGTAGGCACACATAGAATACAGGCATTTAATAAAAAGCAAATTATCTCAAATATTACTGTTATTGATTCTGGATTCAATTATGAAAATAAAAAAAGAACATCAAGTGTCTCTGGAATCAATACCTCTGCAAATCAGATTAATATAGAGAATCATCAATATAATTCTGGAGAGATTATTCTATATTCATACGATCAAACTTCAGTAACTGGATTAAATTCATTAACACAATATGTCGTCACAAAAGTAGACGAAAATAATTTTAAACTATCAAGCGTTGGTGTAGGATCTACAACAAAATTTTTCTACTATGAAAATAAACAATATATTGATTTGGAGTCTATTGGATCTGGAAATCATTCATTTAATTATGAACCAATTTCAGTTTCAGTAGTCGGTGAAATTGGAGTATCAACTTTCTCTGGACAAGATTTTTCTGCAAAAATCGAACCAATTTTTAGAGGGTCTATCGAATCAGTTCAAGTAACAGATTCTGGAGTTGGATACGGAGTTACTGACATTTTAAATTATAATAGACAACCAAGTTTCACTTTACAAAGTGGATCTTCAGCAGAATTTTTGCCGATTATTAGTAATGGAAGGATAATTGAGGTTTTAGTCACTAATGAGGGAAAGGATTATAATTCTCCTCCTGAGTTAATTGTATCTGGAAAAGGAAAATATGCTAGATTAACTCCAATAATAAATGATGGAAAAATAAAGTCAATTAGAATTGATAGTCCTGGCACTGGATACGATGATAAAACAAAAGTAACAAGTATATCAAGTGGAAGTGGAGCGACATTTAATGCCGACATCCAAAGGTGGACAGTTAATTTATTCCAAAAATACTTAAGTATTATTTCAGATGATGATGGTATTTTATCTACTTCATTAAACGAAGATTTTGGTATACAATACTCTCACTTATACGCTCCTAGAAAATTAAGAGAGTCAGTTTATGGGAAGGGAGAAGATAATCAAATAAAATACGGCGTATTTGATCTACAAAAAACAGTGAATGGAGAAGAAATTGTATCAGAATTTCACTCCCCAATAATTGGATGGGCATATGACGGAAATCCAATTTATGGTCCTTATGGATTTACTTCTAAAACTGGTGGAACTGTTCGTGCAATGAGATCTGGATATACTCCGGTTAGTAAACCAAACAGACCCTCATTTATTCAAGGATTTTTTGTTGAAGATTATGAATTTACTAATTCTGGGGATTTAGATGAACACAATGGGCGTTTCTGCAAAACACCAGATTTTCCAAATGGAGTTTATGCATATTTTGCCACAATAAATCCAGAAAGAGTAGAAGATTCCACATCATTCAAAAAATATAGAATTCCAGTATTTCCATATTTAATAGGAAATTCTTTTAAATCAAAACCAAATGAATTTAACTATGATATAAAATCGAATCAAATTTCTTATGATTTAAATTCATCATCTTGGTTTAGAAACACAACTCCATATAGCCTAACTGAATCTGCATCCTATTATGACTTTTTATTCCAACCCAATAAGATAAAAGCACAAACAATAAACATTAATGAAACTTCTAGAGGAGGGATTGATAATATTGGAATTGTAACTGGAGGAGTTGGATATAAAGTAAATGACTTAATAGCATTTAATAATCCTCAATATGTACAAAAAGCAAAAGCAAAAGTAACTGAAGTTTTGGGTAAAATTGTAACAAATATTAGTGTAGCTACCACAACAGTATCTCAATTAGAGATTTTGCCATTTGATTCAAATAACAATTATGTTGCATTTGCAACTGCTCCTCACAATTTTTTAAATAATGATTTGATCTCACTATCAGGATTCAATACGTCAGTCAATCATTTACAGTCTAGTTTTAATATTGGCGTGAGGACAGAAAGATTAATTCTTAATACTGGAGTTGGAACAGGTGGAGTCACTGGAATAGTAACTTACTTTAACGTATCTGGTAATCTTTTACTAAGAGAAAATGACATTATCTCTCTAGATTCAGAAAGAGTAAAAGTTTTACAAGTAGACTTATTAAACTCAAGAATAAAAGTTCTCAGAGAACATGAAAATACTGTTTCGGCAGCTCATACTGCGTCTACAGTTTTACACGAAAATACAAGAAAGTTTACTTTTAAGTCACTTCCAGAAAATAAAGTAACTTTCAAAATTAACAAAGAAATTTATTTTAATCCTAAAGAATCCATAGGATTAGGGACATTAAGCGGAGTGGGAATAGGGACAACAATATTCTTTTCAAATCCAGGTGCTGGAATCACTCAGATTTTTATACCAACACAATCAATTTATATTCCAAATCATAATCTGAACACTAGTGACATATTAACTTATCACAATAACGGAGGAAGTTCTATTGTAGTTTCTACGGATGGAATCAGTGGGTTTGCTCTATCAGAATTTTCTACTGTTTATGTTGGAAAAATATCAAATGATCTTATTGGAATATCAACATATAAAGTTGGTTTGGGATCTACTGGAACTTTTGTTGGTATTGCGAGCACAACTTCGAGCACTGGTATTCTTTATTTTACTGGAATTGGAACAGAAGTTTATCATAGTTTTAGAACTGTAAAACAAAATGTTGTCACCGCTGAAGCAAGTAAAAATATAGTCACTGTTGCCACCGCAACAACTCACGGATTAAGTTTGAATGATATTGTTAAGGTTCACGTAAATTCTGGAATTACCACATCTGTTGTGGTAAAATATGATGACTATAACAGAAGAATTGTATTTAATCCAAAATCATTTGTTTCGGCAGACGTAGATATTGTAAATAATACAATAACAATTGCTGATCATGGATTTGTTAATGGAGATAAAGTAATATACACCTCAGCAGCACCTTCTGCTGGTCTTACAGATGAAAAAATTTACTATGTATTCCGTCATACAAAAGACAAAGTTAAGTTATGCGCTAACAAATATCAAACCTTACAATTTAATCCAGAAGTAATTGATATATCCTCATCTTCTTCTGGAACTTTATCTCAAATTAATCCTCTAATCAAAGCATATAGAAATAATACACTTAGATTTGACTTATCCGATTCATCTTTATCTAATTTAAGTGGATCTACACTATATTCTGCCTTTAATTTAGATCTATATTCAGATTCTGAATTTAAAAATTCTTTTGATTCTTCAGAAACAGCTGGTTCTTTTGAAGTATCAAAGATAGGACAGATAGGAATAACAACAGGTGCTGCTCTATTTTTAAAAGTAACTGATTCTTTACCAGAAAAACTATATTATAAATTCTCTCCAATCAATTCTCAATTCGTATCCCAGATTAAAAAAGAAATCTACATTGACACTGAGGTTGAAAATTCAAATCAAATTGAAATTTCAAATAGTTTATATAATGGATCATTTAATGTCACTGGAATTGGTACAACTTCAACATTTACATATAATTTACGATCTACTCCAGAAAAATTACAATACAGTTCTGATGAATCTAAAATTGTTTATACAACTAATTCTGCTTCGGCAAATGGCGGAATATCAAGTATTTCTATAACATATACTGGAAACGAATATCAGAATGTAGTATCAGTATCCACCATAACCTCAGCAAATGGATCAGGATCAATACTTGAACCATCTAGCAAGTCAATAGGTAAAATTGTATCTAATCAAATTAATGATATTGGATTTGACTTCCCAACTGATAAAACTTTAAGACCTATATGCAATTTGCCAGAGATATTATTGATGGAATCACTGTCATCATTCAATGAGATTGGCGTTACATCTGCTGGTAAAAATTATACAATATCACCTAAATTGATCGTTATTGATGGATATACCAAAAAAGTTGTTGATGATGTTGATCTATCTTATACCATTGGAGAAACAAAAGTAAAGATCTTAAAAAATACTTTTGGAATTTATGACACAACACCAAAAATTATTCCAACAAATAACCAAAATGGAATAGGTATTAATAATATTTCATACAATAATACTACAAAGGAAGTTAGTGTAGGTTTAAACACTGGATTTAGCGATTCATTCCCATTCTCTGTGGGTGATAAAGTTCTTATCGAGAATATCAGTGTTGGCATTGCTACAACTGGCATTGGATATAATTCCGCAGATTATGGTTATTCTTTATTCACATTGACCAAGGTTCCTGCAGGCACTAGTGCTCTTGGTGGAAGTGTTGGTGTTGTTACCTATAGTCTTGATGGATTTTTAAGAGAGGGGACAATACCAGGGAACTATGACTCTTTAAGATCATCTGGAAGAATAATCGCGGAAAAAGATTTTCCTATTTTTGATATTAAACTCAAGAAAAATAATTTTATTCTTGGCGAAACAGTTTCTTTTGAAGAAAAAACAGGTCAAGTTGAAAGTTGGAATAATGAAATTGAACTTCTAAAAGTTTCAACTACAAGAGATTTTAAAGTTGGAGAAGTTTTAGTTGGACAGACCTCAAGAACCAGAGGTGCAATCAAGTCAAAAATTGATTTTAATGCTGAGATTGAAATTGGATCAAACTCTATTGTTAAAAAAGGATGGAATAGAGAAACTGGATTCTTAAATTATAATTCTGAAAGAATTTCTGATAATAATTATTATCAAAATTTTTCATATTCATTAAAATCAAAAGTGCCCTTTGAAACTTGGGAAGATTCTGTAAGTTCTCTTAATCATACTGCAGGATTCTTAAAATTCAGTGATTTAATTATTGAATCAAACGATATTAGTTTCAAAGGTGTTAGTTCAGATTACAGAGGTGGAAATATTGATATTGTTGTTGATATCTATGGAGAATCAGATACGAATTGCTATTCAGATTTTGATTTAGTTACAGAGAATTCTCTAAATTCTGGTGGCACTAGTATCTCTGATGAAATTTATTTTTCATCAAGAGTTTTAACTGATTATTTTGAATCATTTGGGAATAGAGTGTTAATAATTGATGATATTAGTACCCAATTTAATAGCAATCCAAGACCGTCAAAATATTCTGTTATCGACATATTTGATATAAGTCATAGAAGCAAAAAGTATTTTACTTATATCAGGGATAAGAGATACACTGGAGAGGCGCAGTTTCTAATAGTTTCTCTACTTCAAGATGGAGTAAACTCATTCCTAAACCAATATGGTAGAGTAGAAAGTCAACTTGATCTTGGAAGTTTTGATTTTAATATTTCTGGTTCTCAAGGACAACTCCTTTTCTATCCAACAAAGTATTCTGTTAATGATTATAATTTAAGTTTTGCTAGTTTTGACATCAACAACTCAGTAACTGGAATTGGATCAACTAATTTAGGTGATATTATTAATATTAAATCATCACAATCAACTGTGTCTTTGGGAACCACTACAAGTATAGTTTCTTTTGGATCTACATATCGAACTTCTAAAGTTTTATTGGAGATAAGAAGCACCACTGGACAATATGAAGTTGATGAATTAAATATCATTCATGATGGAACAAATGTAGATGTTTTAGAATATGGCCAATTATCAAATCACTCATTAACTTCATATTCAAGTTCTGGATTGGGTACGTATAATGCTTACATTTCTGGAGGAAATGTAAAAATTGACTTTATTCCAAATGTTGGAATTGCCGCTACCATAAATGCAGTTACAGTTTCCATAGCGAGCACTTTATCTACGGGAATTGGCACACAATATCTTGGATATGACTCAGAAAATATTGCTTTTATAAATTCTTCTTACACATCCATCGCATCATCAACGTCACCAACTGAAAATATAATTGCCAGTTACAGTAATTCAACTCCCAACGATCACAAATGTGCTTATTATATCATAAGCGTTGAAGATATAACTAACAATCGTTATGAAATGTCAGAAGTAATCGTATTGAATGACAGTTCATCAGCATATATAACTGAATATGGAAATATTGCAACACACTCTGGATTAGGAACAGTTGGTGCTGCCGTTTCTTCCACTCACACAAATCTTTATTATACACCTGTCCCCAATATTAATGCACAAGTTCGTGTTTTTCAAACAAGCATTCAATTAGTAGATATTGAAAGTATTGCCTCTACATTGATTGATTTAAATAATGCTACTATTGAAGCTGGATATGGATTTTATCAAGGTACAGAGGTTGATGTAAGAAGAGCATTTGAATTAAATCACAAACAAAGACCTATATTCCTTAAAACCTTTAATGGAGAAAGTTCAAGTGTTGTAAATTTAACTGAAGATACAATAATAATTCCTGAACATTTCTTTGTAACTGGAGAAGAAGTTGTTTATTCATATAGTGCAAGTGCAAGTCCAATAGGAATTGCTACTACTACTTTTGCGGGTATAGGTACAACAAGTATTTTACCATCTTCAATTTATATTGTTAAAATCAATGAGCAAAAGGTAAAATTAGCAAGATCAGCAGAGGACGCACTTAAAACAAATCCAAATGTTTTAGATTTAACCAGCGTTGGTATTGGGACTTATCATACATTTACATCTAAAAAACAAAATTCCAAGTGTATTATTGCGATTGACAATTTTATTCAATCACCAATCGTTTCTACATCAGTTACAACAGGACTTACAACTCATATAGGTCTTACTGATAATGTAATTAAATTTACGGGCATTACTTCATTCTCTGGTGGTGATCTTATTCGAATTAATAATGAGATTATGAAAATTAATACAGTAGGGTTGGGAAGCACTAATCATATTCTTGTTGACCGCACTTGGATGGGAACAGGTTTGTCAACACATTCAGAGCACTCTGTAGTAACAAAAGTTCAAGGCGATTATAATATTATTGACAGCACAATTAATTTTATAACTGCACCTCAAGGTCCCGTACCGATAGGAAGTTCTACAAATCCTCCAGATGAAAGAGATTGGACAGGTATAACCACTTTTTCAAAATTTCAAGGAAGATCTTTCTTAAGATCTGGTGTAGAAAATAGTATCTCTGATTCATATAATACCAACTATGTTTTTGATGATATCTCTGAAAGTTTCAATGCAACGAGTAAAACATTTACTCTGAAAGTTGACAAACAAAATGTAGCAGGGTTTTCCACAAATAACGCTGTGGTTCTTATAAATGGAATTTTCCAGGGTCCAACTGGACAACTCCCAATAGCACAAGATTATTCTTTAAATGAAGGATCTTCTGGTATTAGTAGTATTACATTTGCAGGATCTGCAACTTCTGTTACTTATGATCCCAATAATGCAAGTATACCGATTGGGGGTGTAATTGTTTCTGTTGGTTCCACAGAGGGATTTGGTTATCAACCTCTTGTTTCTGCAGGGGGAACTGCGATAGTCTCAGTTGCTGGTACAATATCATCCATTAGTATTGGTAATAGTGGTTCTGGATATAGAGTTGGAATTCAAACAATAGTAAGAGTCGGTGTCACAACTGCAGCAACTGATGTTCCGAGTATACAATTTATCGGCACAGCTGCAGTAAGTGGCGGGCGTATTGTAAGTGTTGCGGTCACAAATCCTGGAACCGGATATACATCCACAAATCCACCATTAGTTATCTTTGACAGTCCTCTGACTTACTCAGATATACCTCTAATCTATAGTTCTTCGTCACCCACTGGATTTGGAACTAGAGCGACGATTGATATTGTTGTTGGTCAAGGGTCTAGTGTAATTGATTTTGAAATTAAAAACTTTGGTTATAATTATGGACAACAACAAATACTAACTATCGCTACTGGAGGTTCAACGGGAATACCCACTGATATAACAAAATCATTTAAAGAATTTCAAATTACAATCGATAAAACAATCTCAGATAAATTTGCCGGATGGCATTTAGGTCAATTTGAAGTTTTAGATAAAATTGAAAATCAATTTGATGGTGTCAGAAAATCATTTAATATTTCAGTAAACTCTTCTCCAGTCACCATAAGAGCAGCAAAGGGTTCGAATATAGATGTTCAAGCAACTTTACTGGTGTTTTTAAATGATGTTCTGCAGGTTCCAGGCGAAGCATATACCTTTATTGGTGGAAGTGTAATTACTTTTGCAGAACCACCTAGAGCAACATCACCAGATGGGTCTGTTATTGGCGATAAATGTAAAATCCTTTTCTACAAAGGAAGTGGAGATGTTGATGTAATTTTCCGTGATATTTTAGAAACTGTTAAGACTGGAGATACTTTAACAATAAAAGATCAAGAAAAAAGATTAGTCACTGATGTTATTTCTTCAAGCACAGTCGAAACAAATCCATATAATGGTGGAGGTATTGATTCAAATCCAGCAAACGAGAGAGTCGTTGAATGGTGTAAACAAACCACGGATAAAATCATTAACGGTCAAATTGTAAGCAAAAGTAGAGTTCTTAATCAAGCACTTATTAACCCTACAACAAATATAATTCAATCGGTTGGCACCGCACATACCATAGCATATGTTGAAAGCGTTAAAACTTTCTTTAATTCTGTAAAAGAAAATCAAACTACAATAAACAGACAAAGAATTATCTTAGTATCTCAAGACAATATGGTTGGAGCGGCTGCTAGTGCTGTTGTATCTGCAGCTGGGACAATATCGTCTATTATTATTAGTAATGGCGGAGTTGGATATTCAACTTCCCCAACGGTTACTATTGGAAATCCAATTGGATTTGGAACTACAATGAGAGCCAGTGCGTCTTCTACTATTTCAATTGGAGGCACTGTTTCTACAATATCTATAATTAATTCAGGACTTGGATACACATCAACAAATCCACCGCAAGTTCTTATTGAAATTCCAGAAATAATTTATGAAATTAATACATCACAATCATATTATGGTGATTTTGGTTCGGTTGTTGGATTTGGAACAACAACTGTAGGAGGTGAAAATCAGTTTATATTTGATTTTTACATCCCATCAAATTCTTTCTTAAGAGATACCTCAATTGTTTCCGCTGCTGTCACTGTTAGTTCTATTGATTCTGGAGATTACTTCACTATTTCAAATTCTAATATAGGATCTGCAACTACTTCTATAACTTCATTGAGAGCACTTGACAGCACTACGATTGGGGTCGGAACTCAGTTTATTGATAATGTTTATCAAGTTGATTCTGCATTTACAGTTCTATCTGAAGTTATTGGTATTGGAACAACATATGTGAGAAGAATTTATGCGCCAATATCTTTTTCTGGTGTAGGAACTATGTTATTTTCATCTACTACCACTACATTTGATTCAACAGCATTTACCATGGATTTTGCTGGAGGAGGAGGTGGATCTTATACTGGAATTATCACTACATTCAATTCATTTGGTAATTTTAGTTGGGGTAAAATAGATCTTGGGAGTCGATCAAGTTCTCAAACCTTTAATTTCTATGGATTAAATGGAATTGGTGGAATAACAACTTCTGCTGTAATAAGTAGGGTATCTCCACTAAAGTCAAATAATTACCTCTAGCATAAATACCAATAAACGATAAACAAAATGGCAAGAGTAGCAATAAATACTGGATCAGCAGCTAATGATGGCACAGGTGATACTCTGCGAGCAGCTGGTGGTGTTATTAATGACAACTTTCTTGAGGTTTACACCTATCTAGGGGCGGGGAGCACTACAACCCTATCTGCGCCTGTTTGGAGCACTACATCCGTAGGTATTAACACATTAAGGAATGTTGGTATTGGAACCACAAATCCAAGATTTGCTCTGGAAGTTGGTGCTGTTGGAGCATCAGGAACCACATTATTTGTAAATGGTGATGCACGAATCACTGGAATCTTAACTATTGGAACTTCGTCTATCACTCTTAATGGATCTACAAATATTATTAATGTAGGCACTGGTGTTACTATTAATGGATCTACCGGTATCATCAGTGCAACATCTATCGTTGTAGGGGGAACAACTTTAACTGGTGCTGCAGTGACGCGCATTGAGGCTGGATCTGGTATTTCTGTGGACCAAAATACAGGTCAAGTAACGATTACTGCAACTGGTGGTGGTGGATCATCCCAATTTGTAACCACTGCTGCTGGTATTCATACACTTTCTAATGTTGGTATCGGAACTACAAATCCAACATCAAAACTTACGGTAACTGGTGATGGAACTTTCACTGGTGTTGTTACAGCATCATCCTTCTCTGGATCTGCATCAGGTCTCACAGGTATTCCTGCAGGACAACTTACAGGAGTATTGCCTGCTCTTGATGGTTCTGCGCTTACTGGTGTTGTTGGTTCTGGATCTGGTATTGTAGTTAAAGACAGTGGAACAACTGTTGGAACGGCAGGGACCATAGACTTTGGAGATAACTTAACAGTATCTGCTATCTTTGCTGGTATTGTAACTGTAACAGCATCTAGTGGTAGTGGATCATCTCAATTCGTAACCACTGCTGCTGGTATTCATACACTCTCTAATGTTGGTATCGGAACCACAAATCCAACAAGTGCTCTTACAGTGGTCGGTAGTGGGACATCAACATCTCAACTTTTTGTTACTGGTGTTTCAACCTTTGTTGGTTTGATTACGGCTGGTAGAATCACTGCGGGACTGACTAGTAGTATCATACCTTTCTATTACGATACATACGCAAGTCTTCCATCATATTCTACCTATCACGGTGCGGTTGCTCATGCACATGATACTGGTAAGTTATATTATGCTCATACACGTTGGGTAGAGTTAGTTAATACTGAAGCTGATGGAACTGTAGGCACAGGCACTGAAAAATATAATATTGGAATCACTTCAGTTACCACATTAAATGTTTCTGGTATTTCTACATTTGGAGGTGGAACTCAAATTATTTCTTCTGGTGAAATAAAACTAGAAAATTTAAGCAGAATTATGTTTGGATATTCTGGTAGTACTCCAAACGGATTGGTTATTAGAAATAATCAAAGTTCAGATGTCACTGAAATTGTACAAGTTGGTGGTGATGATATTCAAATTCAAGCAGACTCTGGAAGAAGTGTTTTCATTGGAAATGATAACATAACCAATAATTTAACAGTTGCTGGATATGGAGTAACAGTCACTGGACCAACATTATTCGCTAAACAACTAAATGTTTCTGGTGTTTCTACATTCCAAGCATTTAATTCTTATGTTGAAATAGGTAATCCAAGTTATTATGCAGGACTAAGAGTATTCTCTAGTGGAACAGTAGCAAGCATTCTTCAAAGTGGTGGTGGAGATTTATATTTAACTTCACACGCAAATAGAAATATATCATTAAATACCTATGCTATATTTGGCGATGCATCCAGTGAAGGAAATGTTCAACTTAATAATGGACAGGTAGGTACAACAAAAGTTGGTAGTGCAATTACATTTACTGCTAATACTGGAAACATTTCTGCAACATCAGCATCTTTAAGTCAATTAAGTGTTTCTGGTGTTTCGACTGTTGGTGTCGTAACTGGTGCCACGTATTATGGCGATGCCTCTTATGTTGTAAGCGGCAAGTGGACCGTGGGTAATAATGGAGCTAATGATTATACTTTCACTGGAATTGGATTTACAGAGACAACTAACGATCCCATTTTGTATCTTGCAAGAGGTGGAGTATATGAGTTTGTAATTACTTCTGGTGCATCTCATCCATTTCTAATTCGTGTAAGTAATGGTGGTGCTACATACAATAATGGAATTACTAGTAATGGTGCAACAAGTGGAACAATACGATTTGAAGTTCCATTTAATGCACCCAATACTCTTTATTATCAATGCACAAATCATTCTGGTATGGGTAACACAATAAGCATTTATCCAAACACCATCTAAGATGCTTAATAAATAACTAAAAAAATACCGTCAAATGTCAGCAATCATAACTGATCAACTTCGTATCTTAAATGCAAAAGAATTTGTTGCTAGTGTAGCTTCCACTAGCAACTCATATTATACCTTTGTCGGTCTTCCAAATGCAACTCAAGTAAGTTCCACTTGGGACACCAGTCCACCCGATCCTAGAGATAATTTTGATGAGGAAAATAATTATTGGGATACTATAATAGCACTTAAAAAAGTTAATTCTAGTGATATCAAACAAGTTGTCAGAAAGGTAACTTGGCAATCTGGAATTACTTATGATATGTACAGACATGACATTAAGGCAGAGAATCCTTCAAAACCCTCAAATGCTATTAGTTTATATGATGCAAATTATTATGTAATGAATTCTGATTATAAAGTTTACATTTGTCTTCAAAATGGAACTAATCCAGAGAATCCTTCTGGAAGAGCATCATTAGATGAACCCACTTTTACTGATTTAGAGCCAAGAGAGGCAGGAACAAGTGGTGATGGATATATTTGGAAATATCTATATACAATTAAACCAAGTGATATTATTAAATTTGACTCTACAAATTTTATGCCTGTTCCAACAAATTGGGACACCAGTGTTGATAATGCTGTAGTAAGAGATAACGCAGCAACTAGTGGACAATTAAAAATTGTTACTATTACAAATAGAGGTGTTGGATTAGGAACCGCAAATAGAACTTATACAAGAGTTCCAATCAAAGGAGATGGAACTGGAGCAGAAGCAACAGTAGTAATTAATAATAATTCTAAAGTAGAGTCTGTAACTATTTCTTCCGGTGGTTCTGGATATTCATTTGGAACACTAGATCTTGCCTCTGGAAATGTCCCAACTGGATCAACACGTCCGGTTTTTAATGTTATAATTCCTCCTCAAGGTGGACATGGTGCAGATATTTACAGAGAACTTGGTGCAAGAAACGCTTTAATATATTCCAGGATTGAAAATGACTCGGAAAACCCAGATTTCATAACTGGTAATCAGATTTCTAGAATAGGAATTGTCCAAAATCCTAAAGCATATAATTCATCACAAAATTTAGATTTAGATAAAGCAAGTGCGGTTTACGCATTAAAACTCGCTGGTATTGGATACAGTTCTGCAACTTTTACTGCTGATTCTTTTATTACTCAAACAATTGGAGTTGGATCAACATCTGTTGGTAGAGTTATTTCATATGATCAAACCACTGGAGTTTTGAAATATTGGCAAGATAGGACAACTACTGGATTTAATACAAATGGCACTCAAAATACTTCTCCTGTTTATGGATTTCAATTGAATAGATTCACTGCAAATCCAAATGGAGGATCAGTAAATATTATAGGTGGATCTACAACTCTGGCAATACAAACATCCTTCACGGGTGTTTCAACCGTAATAAATAGTAGAACATACTATTTGGGTCAATCATTCACGCAAGGTGTAGCACAACCAGAAGTTCAAAAATATTCTGGAAACATTATTTACGTTGATAATAGACCTTCAATAACCAGATCAACTAGCCAAAAAGAAGATATCAAAGTCATTTTGCAGTTCTAAAGAATTATGTCACAGGAAACAAATCTTAACGTAGCACCATATTTTGATGATTTTAATGCAAATAATGACTACTACAAAGTTCTTTTTAAACCAGGATATCCCGTTCAAGCTAGAGAGTTAACAACTTTACAATCTATTCTCCAAAATCAAATTGAAAAATTTGGACAACATTTTTTCAAAGAGGGTGCCAAAGTAATACCGGGAAATACTGCGTACAGTACATCTTATTACGCAGTAGAACTTGAAAATAATTATCTTGGTATTCCACTTTCTGATTATATTAACCAATTGGTAGGTTCCAAAATAACGGGATTAACCTCTGGAGTGACGGCAGTTGTAAATAAAATTATTTTATCCAATCAATCCGAAAGAGGTAATACAACATTATATGTGAGTTACTTAGACTCTAACTCTCAAGATAATTCAACAGTTTCTTTCTCTGATGGAGAATTTCTTTCTTCAAATGCAATAATAAGTTCAGCAAATACGATTATTGCATCGGGAGAGGCATTCGCTTCCACTATTGCAACAAATTCAACTTCCATTGGATCTGCATTTTCAATATCTAATGGAATTTATTTTGCGAAAGGACAGTTTTTAAATGTAAAAAGTGAAACAATTTTACTGGATCAATATGGAAATAAACCAAACTATCGTATAGGTCTTTTAATTACAGAGGGAATAATTAATTCTGATCTTGATCCATCATTAAATGACAATTCAAGTGGATTTAATAATTATTCAG
>Ga0194129_10004119_pt1 | contig 19631 bp, 22 predicted proteins | sample TA2KigCa35mmetaG_FD_150862 | JGI IMG/M metagenome (GOLD analysis project Ga0194129, IMG submission 150862) | Freshwater microbial communities from Lake Tanganyika, Tanzania - TA2015038 Kigoma Deep Cast 35m | ecosystem: Environmental > Aquatic > Freshwater > Lake | place: Tanzania: Lake...
ATTTTCTTCGGAAAATTCAGCCGAAGCCCGAATTGCGGAAATATATGCTTACATTCATTTCGTCTCTATTGGAGGGCCATAATGCGGATGAGTCTTTCCATTTTTGGACGGGGTCCGGTGGTAATGGAAAGTCGAAGTTGAATGAATTGCTCGTGGGCGCTCTGGGAAATTACGCGATTAAATTCCCGATTACACTTTTCACGCAAAAAAGGGGCGCCAGTAATTCGGTCAGTCCGGAAATTGTGGAGAGTAAGGGGAAGCGATATGCTTATATGGAGGAGCCGAGCGAAAATGAGAATATAAACATCGGTCTAATGAAGGAATATACGGGTGGTGATATAATTAAGGGGCGTGGATTATGGTCGAATTTTCAGGAGTTCAAGCCACAGTTTAAGCTCGTTCTTTTTTGTAATGACATGCCAAAGGTTCCGTCGGATGATAGGGGAACGTGGCGCCGTATTAAAGTCCTTCAATATTTGAGCAGTTTCGTCGATAATCCAGTAGAAGATAATGAGTTTGCGCGGGACAAGCAGTTGAGCGAGAAATTGCCAAAATGGAGGGAGACTTTTATGTCTATAATGGTCCATTATTATTTTACGGAGTATAAGCCATATGGGCTACAAATTCCGCGGGATGTCGAGATATTCACAACTGAATATCAGAAGGATATGGATATGTATGTTGATTTCATTGATAAATTTTTAATTCGGACTGATAAGAAAACGGATAAAATTAGTTTTCAAGAAATTCATGATAATTTCAAGGCGTGGTTTCAACAGAATATGAATTCCTACAAATTTCCGGTGAAGAATGAAATGAAGAAGCATTTCGAGAAGAAATTTGGTAAAAAGAATTGCTCGGCTACACATTTGATTGGATTCATTAAGAATAATGAATACGACAATGATGAAGAAGAGGTTACCTAATAGTTTGAATTAAAAGATGAGAATCCTGAAAATGCGTTGTTAATACTGTTTGTGATAGAATTATATGTTTCTGGATAGGAATCTCGCGTGTATAGGGCCCCATAATAAACAATCATTACTAAAAGTAAGATAAAAAATATGGTAATCATTGCGCGTAATGTTGTTATAATATTATTTTTTTTCTCAAAATCAACATTATTTTTAGCAATCTCTTGGTTAGCCTCGTTTATTTTATTGTTGAGGTCCTCTAATTTATCGGTGGAAGTTTGAATATTGGAGCTTGTTGAAGCAATGAGACGGTTCTTATCTGAAAGAAGTTGCTTCGAATTTTTATGAGAGAGTCTAATATTAGTTAGAAGGTCCTGATATTGAGCTAATCGTTCTTGTTCTTCTTTTGTTTGTTTTTCTCTCTCTTTCCTTTGTTTATTTTCTGAAAATCTTCTGGAAGCGACGGATTCATCAATATTTTCATCGATAGCAGTTAATCGTATTTCTAATTTATCTATATTTGTTTTTCTTGAATCTACAATGTTCTTTTGTTGTAAAATTGCGTCTCTTAATACACTTTTTGAGCGACTTTTTATACACGACTCTTCAACACATGAATCGACCCTATATACTCTATAAGCTCCTATCGCATCTCCAACATCATCGTCCGATAGATTATATGTTGAATTACCCATATAAGTTTGTCCAATAGAATCTAATGAATTATTAGAGAGATTATCAGGTAGGAAAGCAATATAATTGAAATTATAGTTCCAGCCATTATATATATTCGCATAATCAAATGCTTTTTTTAATGTTAATTTACCAAAGCTTGTATTAAATCCCCGATTTGCTAAATTGTTCGGGCTTATTGTTCCAATATAATAATTTGCCATTTTGTATTATATATAATATATATAATAATATATTTTAGAAGTTAAAATTCAAATTGAATGATGGTTTCTCCGCAAATTTAACATTTTGTGCGAGGAAATTGAGAAAATCTGTGAATTTGGTATTTATAAAATTTTTGATTCCATTTGGAGCAGGGTATTTTTCCTTGAACTGTTTTGAGGATACAACAAATTGATAAAATTCCATGTATATTTTTGGAAGATTACCACTTCGTAGGATTACTGAATTTATGCGTTTTAACCATTTCTGATAAATATCATTTGGAATTTTATCTCCGATAAAGAAATTCCACGTATCTACTAAAAAGATTGATGCGTTTTTACCACTCTTTGAGCGGATATCATCATACTTGGAGCATTTAACTTTAATATTATCTTCGAAATCCGCAGTTAATGGAAGCCCAATGTTTTCCCACAGTGGGAGATTATATGATGTTGGCGAGTCCTCTAAATTAGTTATATTCAATTTATTTAAAAATTTGGGGTCATTTAAGTTTATTCCATTCTTCATCATTAGACCAATCCATGATGTAAAAAATATATAGAGCATAATATTATTTAAATTATCTAATGACATTCCAAGCTCTTCCGGAAAAACGACGATACCATCTCCTGTATCAAACTGGATACTTCCAATGGGAGTTGGATGTATTTGTTCAGGAGGAGCGGAACCATCGTAATAATAAAATGGTCCATTCGAATTTAAGATTGATAGATTTACCGTTTTAAGTTGTTTATTGCCATCATTTTCTTCTTCTGCTTCTTCTCCTTTACATACTGGGGGAATAATGTCGTTATATACCTGACGCGCAGCATTCTCATACTGCTGAATACTCCCCATAACAGGTTTCAAAAACTTACGTATTTTCATTTTGTTATTAATAACGATTACGTATATAATATAACCAACTACAAGTAATCCGATTATTCCGAGTGATACATATGGCCCGACTGCTTGATAATACATTAAGATTAATACAATTATAATAAGAGGAAATAATACAAATGATCCCTGCATGACCCTCTTAATAAACAATTGTTTATTCGTTGTTTCATTATTCAACTCAATCTCTCGCGTTTTAAGAATAATATTATCCTGAATTTTAAGAAGGTCTTCTGACTGTTTATTAAGTAGATTATTCCTCTTTGATAAAATGAAATCGTGATTCTTAATTGCGTCTGCGGTTGAATTATATATTTGAGCCTTCTGATTATAATTATCAGTTAGATTTTTGATTATTTCATTCAAATTTTTTTGAACAGTTGTTGTCGATGTATCATATTGATTTTGTTCATAATTAGTAAATTTTTCATTAATTTTTTTGATATTTTGACTAAATTGTTGTTGTTGATTTTGTGAAGTCATTCTATTTATATTATTAATAGAATTATTTGTTGAAGAACAAATCGAAAAATTACCATCTCTATAAATATCGGAACTTAATTTGAATACAGAAACTGGAAAATTTTTAAAATTACTATTTACCCCTTGACATATGGATGATTGATTTGAATCATATTTACCCTGAGTTGTGAATACTGATGGGTCAGATGTATTTGATAAAAATATGTGGTAATTTTTACCATCAGAATAATGAGCAAAATATGCGTCCTGATTAGGTAAAATATTATTTTGAAATATAAAAGTAAGAGCAAATAATAATGGATTTTGTGAAATTGGAATAGTTCCTATACGACGAGCTGTATTATTCAGTGATGTTCTTAAATTACATGTATAATAAGCAGGGGTTGTATATGTTCCAGTTGCTTGGGGCCAATCAGCTCTACAACTTTGGGCCCAATTTCTTTTATCATTATTTGAATAATTTTGAAAATTTGAACCAGAACGTTGATAAGTATATGGATCACATTGCCAATTCCATCTTCCACATTCGTAAGTTCTTATTACTGGTGCAGGAGCCGGAGCGGGCTGTGGATTCCAATTACTGAATCGATTTCCCATATTTTATAAAATAAAAAAAAATCAATTTTAATAATAACATGTTTGATGGTTATATCTCCAATTACAATTTCTTGTTCCACTTGTCCATTGTCCAGCATTACATGGTCCGCTATAATTCCACCAATTCATACATTGACCACCTTGATTTGACCAACCGGCTGGACACTGTTGAGCATAATCAGTATATGTATAAGTATGTGTTTTTGCGGGTGTATAAATATTATCAAAATTTACTAAATTATATTTACCCAAATCACTAATATAATTATTTAATGGTAATTTTTTTATTGCTAAATCTAAACAAGTCGTATCATAATTATTTCCGGTTTGTTGGATTGATTTTTGAAATATATTATTATTTGAAATAATCGTTTCAGGTTGGCTTAATGCTTGCGATCTTGACGACATATACATATACATATAAAAATAATTTCATAATTTTATATGTGTTATTTGTAATTATTCAGATTTGAATCCGGGGTAAAATTCGCACGGAATTGTTGTAGAAAATTTAGCTCCCTTATTCATTGATGTTAATTTGGTTGGGTCTCCATTCCATACACATTTATAAACTTTGGGATTCGTTTGACCAAAATAATATGGTTCTGGAATTGCTTTATGACGCTTAGTATTTAATTCATCGTATCCTTTTAATGTAGCTCCAATTTCTGGAACATCTCCTTGTTTCCATACATTTATGCTATTATCTAAATAAACTTCATTCTCATTATCTCTATATTGGTCGGTATTGGTTGAAGTATTGACTGGTGGTTTTTGATTTGATTGACTTAATATTGGCTCTGGTTTTGGTAATTTGTTTTTACTTACACATTTGGGATTATCAATTTTGAGTAATTTCGCAGTTTCTTTAACAGCACTTAATACTTCATCGCGAACTTCAGCTGGAAATTTTTGTGCAAAATCTTTTGCCTCTTTAACATATCGCACAATTATTACAATCGCAGTTATTATTCCGCAAATCCCAATAAATATGAATCCAAATAGGAGAGTTATGTTTCCTAAACTCATTAATATAACTGGAAGAATCATAAGGAATAAATAAAGAATAATCGATTTCATAATTGAAATTATCTGATTTCTTTTGTGTGATATATGGTCATTCAATGAAATGACCTGACTTTTTGTCATTATTTCGCGATTCAGTTCATTTAGTGTTTTAACGTTATCAATCGCATCTTCATCGTATACTTTAATAGTTTCATCTAATATTCCATTATTTATTTTATCGACTGATTTTCCTAAATCCAATATCTTTTTCAAATTATATATACGTTCAATCTGACTTGTGTCTTTTAATTGTTGATAAGAATTAATTTGGATTTGTTGTTGATTTTGGGTTAATTTAATTTGAGGAGTAAGTGGTTTTCCATTATAGACAGAAGAAATATTATTTACTATATTATCCATATCATTATAAGCTTGTTGAATCTGTGTCATATATTTTTATATTATAAAATAATATAAGAATTTTATAAATAATTATTTTTTTGTGAATGAGTATACTAATAGGATGATAACCAATAAAGCAATAATTATACAAATAAACACATAAAGAACTTTTTTATTAAAGATTGTCTTATTAATTGTATTCTCCAACTGAACATCTCTGGTATTCAATATATTCCTCTTTTCATCTATAATTGCCTTATTTCTATTAATTAAACTTTTAAGATTATTTAAATCACTTACACGCTCATTTAAATTAAGATTCTGATTCATTATTTTCAACTGCATGTTAAGCGCCTCATTTTTTAAATTCTTCTCGTGTTCTTTCGCTAAATTAATACTGCTATTAAAATTAACAATTCGATTTCTGGATGTGTTCATATATTATTCACCAATATTTAATTTTTTATTAAAAAAAGCATAAAAACATATCATAATAATAATGAAAGCTAAAATAACTGAAAATAAAGAATAGATTACCTTTTTCTTATAAAGATTTCGGTCAATTGAGAGCTCCAACATCTTATTTCGCGTCTCTAAAAGTCTCATCTTATCTTCAATCTCCTTAGTCTGTCCATAAACCTGTTTCTGTTTCTCTTCTAAAGCGTCCGCCTTCTTTTCAATCTGGCCGGATGTTTCATTGATTACTGATTTCGCAGTTAATATTTCATTCTTTATATAATTTAAATCTTGTGCCGGAGCAATGGGTGTGAAATTTTCTAATAAATCCTTCATAAAATTTAGTAGAAAAAAATATTTTACTTTTTATTTTACTCTTGAATTACTTTTTTTTAACGTAATAAGTGGCTCCATATAAGAGCATTAAGAACAATGCTAAAAATATACCAACCATAAATGTGCTATTTCTCTGACATTTATTTTGGTTAGAAAACCTTTCTAATAAATACGGATTAAATGATTTATATCCAGCAATCCTGTTAGAGGTTCCTTCCGGTAGGCCATGCTCATAATTATATACGGGCTTGTCATTGATATACTTTTTTTCGTGCGGATACGCCCAGTAATTCTTATTTTCTAGCAATCCTTGGCTCGGATAAGGATAAAATGGGTCATTATTTAGCATAACAATATTCGCATCATTTCCTAAATAATCAATCGGCGGTGAAGAAGGGGAATGTGGGGCGATTCTCTCCATTGTTCTTTTCCCTTTTTTAAAAGGATATTTATCACTAAACTGATTCCCACGGACATAATTGGCGTTGTCTAAAATTGTTGTATAATATGGTTTTGTGTTGCCGTCATATGTATTCGTAATTGGGTCCTCAAAGAGCTGACTTCGTGGGGAAGGAGAGAGGACGACGTGCTTTGAGCGCTTACGGGGATAATTTCCGGAAGCTGGAGTGCTTTTAATTGTATCATATGCGAGAGGGGTATGTTGTTGATTCGTCGTGTTATAAGAAAATGAAGATAAATCGTGGGGCTCGTTTATGTTAAATTGTAGATTGTCTTTCATAATTTTAGGAATATTTTTATTTTACGATTCTGTAATAAATGCTCTCTCCTGTCATCTGGCTATTTCGAATAATCTTACAGATGGTTCCGGACTTCATCCCGTAATACTTTGCGACTGGGTCGGTCGGTAGCAACTTCGGTAGTTGGCTCTTAGTGGCGTCGAAATCGTCGATGACTTTCTTGGCTTCCTCTTCGGTTAGTACGACATGCTTCGGAACAATCTCGTGATGTGTAATATTGAACATTAGCATCTTTGTAAGGAAGACCTCATATAGTTTGAATTCATCGTTGAGGAGCTCCTTTGCGATTTGGGGAGTGGGCTTATCCTGTGTAATAATAATAACCGTCATTTCCTTTGTCGGATAATTTTCATCAATGAAGAGCTTCAAGTTAAGAAGGTCCTTTTTACTGAAAGTCTTCGTCTCCAAGATGTGATGGACGTATATCCCCTTCGAATTAGAGGATTGATGAAGGGCGATAATATTGATTTGATTTTCCTCTAAACGGTTGGAAAAATCTTGGTATGTCATCATCAAATCTTCGTCGGAGACTTTGAACCCGCGGTCATGAATCATTTCGAGCGTTGTTTTACGAATATTAAAATAAATTTTTGTTTTAGAATTTCCTTCCATTATATATTTAATTACATTAACTTTTTTAAATTAAAAAAATCATTTTTTTTTGTTTTATAGAATATGGGTTCTTATTTGAGTCGTGGTAATGGTAATCCACAGTCCGTAAATGGTAGTGGTAGTGGTAGTGGTAATCCATCATCCGTAAATGGTAGTGGTAATCCACAGTCCGTTAATGGTAGTGATAATGGTAATCCATCATCCGTAAATGGTAGTGGTAGTGGTAATCCACAGTCCGTAAGTGGTAATCAAAAATCACAAACTGGAAGTGGTAAGTCAAAACCTAAAAAACCTAAAAACAAGAAGAAAGGAAAAGGTAAAAAGAAATGAATGCCATTTAGAATATAAAATGTATTCGATATATATTTTATATGAGCGAAGAAACCGCAGAAAAAGCCGTATTATACATCGATACCCGTGAGAAAAAGCTTCAACCCCACATTAAATCCGAATACATTGAAAAACAGTTGGATTTAGGTGATATATTCATTGACTCCCCCTCTTATAAGTTGATGATTGAGCGCAAAACAATCTCCGATTTTAACGCAAGTTTACGCGACGGCCGTTATCGCAATCAGAAACTGCGTTTGATTGAATGGCGCGACACTGATATTACAACAAAGAGAGTCATCTATATTTTAGAAACGAACTGCGACGTAAAAGATAGCGCCTATTGGGGCGCCGTCGTCAATGCGAATTTACGCGACAATATCATTGTCATTCAGACTGATAATACCAAAAAGACCGCGGAAATTATTGATGACATTAAGAAAAAGATTGATGAAAATAAATTTGAGAATTTGAAGATAACGCGAAGCGAGATTTATTTAGAGGGATGTAATAAAAAGGGGGATTATTCAAATCCGGAGACTTTTTATTTAGGTATTTTAACTTTGATTACAGGAGTTAGTCGGAATATTGCAACAGAAATTGCCAAGAAATTCCCGACGCTCATAGTATTAATTGAAGAAATAAAGAAGAATCATGAGAATTCTGAATTGAAAATGAAAAAACGGTTAGAATTTTTAAGTCAGATCAAAATAAATGAAAGACGTTTAGGAGATAAACTCGCGGAAAAAATATGTAATTATTTATTACCGAATTGAAAAAATTTTATCTTCTTATTAAATATAATGGTTTACTCGTTTAACTCTAATGGCTGGAACGCAGTTGCTTGTAATGGTCCTCTTCAAAATTATGATACTTATGTAAGAAATGCAACTCCTGCAGAGAGAGCTGCTTTCTTTATGAACCCTCGTAATAACACGGATACTACTTCTCTTTACCCTTGGAGTCGTGATATTGTTGCCACTTCCGGTTGGGCTACTTCTGCTAAGGACTACTGTACTTCCCCCAACGGTGTCCCTACCGAGGGAACTACCCGTCTTGGTGTTTACTTGTATAAGTCCCCCATCAACGGTCTCCCTCCTTTCAATGATGCGAAGTGCGCCGGTTGCCACGATGATGGTGTAGACTGTAAGAATTGTGAAGGTCAGTAAGACTTCTCCTCGGAATCAGAAAAATTGATTTAAAAAGTTTCTAATATCTAATATTATAAACTTTATAATGTCAGAAGATACTCAACCCGTATATCAGTGTTTACACAACCCGTTGAATCGTTATATAACGCATAACGATTTAAGAAAAATCTTACAGAAAGCCGGTGTTTTGGAAGATATATCGAATCCCATCGAAGAATTCAACTTGAAGAATTTTCAGAGGGCGTTCACTCATATTTCATACACGGTTCATCGTGATAGAAAACAAGGTAAGAATGTAATTGAAAAAGAAGATGTCGGAGTTATCCCCGAGAAGTGTATTCCTATTCAAGAGGACTCCATGGAAAGATTGGAATGGTTGGGTGACTCAATCATTCAATCTGTCGTTGGTATATACATTTGGGAGAGATTTCCGAATCAGGATGAAGGATTTTATACTATATTTAGGAGCAAACTTGTGAAGACGGAGGCCCTCTCGAATTTAGCGGGATTCTTGGAGATGGGGAAGCATCTCCTTATTAGCAAATATACTGAGGATTATTGTAATGGGCGGACACACTCGAAACATTTGGAGGATTGCTTCGAGGCATTCATTGGGGCCCTATATGAGCAGACCAGCGAAAAGCATAAATATGATATTGTTAAAAAGTTCATTATTAACTGTATTGAGACAAAGATTGATATTCCGATGTTGGTAATGTATAATGATAATTACAAGGATATCTTGATGAGATATTATCAGGTTCATTTTGATGGGAAATTCCCGTTGTATGGCGATGTTGGTGTGGAGGAGATTTCGCAGGGAGATGATGTCCAAAAGAAGAAAATATACACAGCTTGTGTTAAAGATATTTATGGGAAAGATATTGCGTTTGGGACTGCGAAGTCGAAGAAAGAGGCGCAACAATTGGCGGCGAAAGATGCGTGTCGGATTTTTGGAATAAAAGTCAGTCAATCTGTGAATTATTACTTAAAAACTTTATAATATTTACAATATTATGAGCGATGAAGAGTTTGAGAAATTCTTGAATACATTATTTGAAGAAATCCATAAAAAATATGGATTTTACCAGAGGTCAAAATTATAATATTTTATAAATATAACTATTCTAAATTCTTAATAGATGATGATAATTCAGTCAGTTTATTGTAAGTTTGAGCATTCATTTTTTTATTTTTATTTAAAAAAATTCCGGCGATAGATGATAAACCCTGACTTAGAGCATTATTCCTACTTGCGACATTATTATTAACATGCAATTCTGAGAGAGTTCCACTATTGTTTGCTGAAAGACCACTGTTGTTTGCGCGAGTTCCACTATTGTTTGCTGAAAGACCACTGTTGTTTGCGCGAGTTCCACTATTGTTTGCTGAAAGACCACTGTTGTTTGCGCGAGTTCCGCGGTTGTTTGCTGAAAGACCACTGTTGTTTGCGCGAGTTCCGCGGTTGTTTGCTGAAAGACCACTGTTGTTTGCGCGAGTTCCACTATTGTTTGCTGAAAGACCACGGTTGTTTGCGCGATTATTGGCCCCATTATTTTTAGAAACTCCTAATAATTCTTCAAGAGATTCTGGTGATTTTTTAATATTGCGCTTTGAATTATTTTGTTGAAATACTTCTTTGACTTCTTCTTCAATAACTTCTTCTACTTTGTTCGCATTCGCAGTAGAATTCACAGAATTATTAATTCTGTTCAATCGGACTGAATTCGCAATATGTGTATTTAATGCTTTATTGTTCCGTATTTTAGCTTGAATACCAGTCAGTAATTTTTCTGTATCTTCTTTCGATAGACTTTCGTGAATATTTGATAAATAACCGTCAAACTTGATGATTTGGTCTAAAAGACTCTTGCTATTTTTCTCTTGGGCTTTCTTATTTGCTTCTTGGGCCTCTTGAAGTTCCTTATTCTTCTTCATTTTGTTCAACTCTTCTTGGAGCTCATTCTTTTCCGCAATCAATTTAATTATTTTATTGATTAATTCGCTCAATGTTTTTTTAGCTGATGCGATTTCAGGAATATTTTTGCTAACAGAATTTGTTTTACCATTTTTTTTATTGGATGAACCAAATATAAAATCAACAACTGTGCTCATTTATTTAAATGAAGATTTTAATTTTAGATTATAAAAATAAAACAGATTAGAGATTAAATGAATTTTTTCCGCTTAAGAATGATAAAAATTTTGGGATGCGACTGTTTTGGTTGTGGTTTCTGGGCTTCTAATGATGTCTGAATATTTCTTACAAAATTGCGAATGTTTCTTCTTTGGAATTGTTGAGGTGATGTGGTATTAAAATGAAAAAATTTCTTTTGTTGAGAGAATGGTTTAAAATTCAGATTATCATTATTATAAGATTTTTTCCACAATGGTTTTTTATTAGAGTTATCAATTTTCTTTTGATAAATCTCCTGATTCTTTTCTTCCAATTTCTTCTTTAAAGATTTAACCGCATATTTCAATAGTTCATTTTCAAGAACAATCTCTTTTATTTTATCAATATGGTTGATTAATTTATTCTTTAAGGCCATGTTTAATAATAATATTTATAATATTATTATTTTTATGATTTTCTATTTATTAATTATTTTTATTGTTTTGTATTATGTATCGAATCATTATTTCAAAAAACACTTTTGGTATAAAGTATATAAACAACTTAATATAACTGACCATTTTTACACAGATAAAGAATTCAGTTCAATAATTGAAAGAAAAATTAATCTTATTAATCTAAATAAAGTAGTTCAGTTATATAAATCATATTTTCCGGCTTCTTTTACAATTACGGAGAATACTATAAAAAACTACTTTAAAAAGATGGAAAAACCCGCTTTTATTTATAAAAGTGGATATGATAATTTAATCGGAGGTGTTTTCAATTCAATTAATACTGTTATTTATAAAAAAGAAGAATATAAGGCCAATTTTGTAGATTACGCAGTTGTCCATTATAAAAATCGTAACCAAAATATATTTCAATCACTGATGAATTCAATTTCTAAATATACAAATTCAAATAAAGCTAAATATATTATTTTTAAAATAGATATGAACCCGATTCCATCATTTCATGGATACAATATGACATCAAACTATTATTATTTGTTGAAAAAAGATATTAATTATTCAATAAAATCAGATTTGGTCAAGAAGAAAAATATAGGGGAGTCCGACTTTGATATAATTAATAAATCACTATCCCTATTGAGATTCTACCCATACTTATATAAAAACACTACTTTCGCAAATACACTTATTAATGATGATGAAAATATAACGCTTTTTGTTGATAATAAACTTATAATGAATTTTAAGAGACATTCTCATGAACATATTGAATTATTATATATATTTGAACTTGATAAAATAGATATAATCGAATATTGTAAAACTGGATTACAATATATAAAAGAAAATGAGTTATTTGATAGAATAACTGTTGATTCAATTGGATTTAATATGAAAATCGTGGAATTGTTTGAGAAAACGCATATAACATATCATTATATACTTGGACTGAATGATAAATTAGAACCGAAAGATTTCTATTATTATTTTTAGAATTTTTAGAGGGTTGTTGTTTGAAAACCGCCAAAACCAGTATAAGAGACTTGCTTGTAATCCAATTTTGGATTTGGTTTTAATACTGGTGGTGGAGGTCTTGGAATATAAATCAATTCTTTCGGTTTTAATATCATCCCACCATTTTTAAATCGGAGCAAATAATCATACATGAAATCGTTCTTAGATTCTTCTTTCTTTGCTTGTGTTGTTTGCGCTGGTTCTTCTTTTGGGGCCTCATAGTTCTGCCAATTCATAAAAGTCATCGATATTCCAAGTTCAAAATTATATGAAGTATCATAATTTTTAGTATCTATTTTCATTATTTTTTCATTTTCTGGATTACTATCATTTTTCTTAATAATAGCTACCAAATTATACATTGTTTGGTCCAAAATAATTTGTTTACTAACTGCGACTGTTTTAATTCCTCCATATTGAAGAGAATTATTTGTAATTGTATGTAATATAACATTTGAATCCGCTGGTGCCATAACACCATTTATAATTTCATTAAGCATGGGGTCCAATGGTTTCCGATTAGTCATAAGGATTATTTTATCCATCGCTTTTCCAACTGGAATATTACCTAAATTAACACGTTGAAATCCGTAATACTTGTCAAGAAATCTCTCTGCTAATATTTTTCGAATAATATTGAATGTTTTATTTTCGAAGTTTTGGTCAGGTAAGAATTCCATATTTAAATAAATGAAGAATGGCGTATTAACTTTGGTCCATGCTAAATCATTTACAATTTTTAAGCAATTCTCAAAAATTAAGTAATGCTTGTTTTCCACTGGTTTCTGATTTTTTGTTTCTTTAAAATATGTTAATTTACCATCAACTATATTTCCTACAATCACATTTGAATTCTCTAAATATTGACTAATTCCTGAATGAAAAAGGTCTAAATGTATTACACGAGCCCCATTTAATATAACACTTCGAATCGCATTATAGCTTACGACGTCATTGGTATATCCACAAGGAAGATATGATTTATAAGATGAAGCATAGAAAAAATCACGCAATCCATAATATTTCTTTTGGTTATAATATATATTAAAATATATTCCATTCTCTGGAATCGAGAGTTGATTCATATTGAAGTAATTTTTATATACTTCTAATCCGAGATTTATTCTATCTTCGGCGCTTTTTCCTCCGGTTGAATCAACTTCATCTTTTTTTAATTTTTGAGAAGCATAAATAATAAAAAATATTATTATTCCTATTCCAATCAGACAAAAAATAATTAAGATAATTTTTGATGCTCTTGAACCGGAGTTTATACCTTGATTTGTTATATTTTGTCTTATAAATTCTCCTACACTATTATTCATTATACTATCTATTCCTTAGAAAAATAATCGATGACATTTTTCTTATTCTTCATATTTTATTTTTAGTTAAATAATAAAAATTAAAATAATTAATTATAATATGAAAAAAATAATGATTACTGGAGGAGCTGGATTTATTGGTTCAAACCTTTGTTTTTTCCTTATTTCAAATTTTCCAGATACTTATGTAATATGTATTGATAATATGATTACTGGTTCAGTTGATAATATTCGTGAATTATTATTTCCACCACATCCAAGATTTAAACTAATCATTCATGATATCAATTATCCATTTAATGACATATTAGAAAATGAAAAAATTGACGAAATTTATCATTTAGCCTCAATTGCTTCTCCCGAAAAATATAAAAAATATTCAATGGAAACATTACTAACATCAATAAATGGAACACAACGTGTTTTAGAGTATTGCTTGATAAATAATTCTAAAATGTTATTTACATCTACGAGTGAAGTATATGGCGATCCACTAATTCATCCTCAACCAGAAGAATATAATGGAAATGTAAATACAGTCGGCGAGAGGTCATGTTATGATGAAGGAAAGCGTGTAGCAGAAACGTTGATATATGAATATCGAAAAAAATATAATCTAAATATAAAAATAGCAAGATTATTCAATACATATGGTCCAAAAATGGATTTATATGATGGTCGTGTTATAACAAATTTTATAAAACAGATAAAAAATGATAAACCAGTTCAAATATATGGAGATGGTTCTCAAACACGTTCATTTTGTTATATTGATGATATGATACGTGGATTAGTGTCATTTATGAGTCTTGAAGAAAATATAATAACACCTATAAATATAGGTAATCCAAATTGCGAATTTACAATGAATGAACTTGTTTCCGAATTCAATAAAATAATATCAAAAAATATTGAGATTGAATATTTGCCAAAAACACAGGATGACCCAATGTGTCGCAAACCAATTATTGATAAGGCGGAAAAATTATTTAATTTTACATGTTCAACAAATATTGAATATGGATTGAAACAATTATGGAATTATTTTTCAGAAAAATAATCGAGGACATTTTTTTTATTAGTTAGTTTTTGATTTACTTTTGGTAAATATTCTTTTAAAAAATCCATTTTATTCTCAACATGACTCATTTTCATCACTTCTTTTGTATCCGGTTTATTATGATATTCATTATATAATCCTAAATAGTGTTTGTCATTATCGGTGTCAATATTTATATTTTTATAAAACTGGTTCACATTTAAACTTGTGAATATTTCCAGTTTCGATATTTTTCGATTTGTATTTATTTTTATAGGGGATAAAGAGATTAGGAGGGCGACAGCCACTATTCCTGCCCTATTTTTAATATCATCTTTTTTATAATAGAAAAGATTAGTCAATGTTTTAAGGATTGGTTTATTTATATAATTATTTTTTTCACATTTCTGCCAGATTTTATCCCAGATAAATAGTATCCAACTCATCTTTTTACCAATTAATGCTTCATATTTTGATGTTATTTTATAATTCATATCTACATATTTTTTTTCAATTGATTCTATTTTTAATAGCCATAACAACCAATAAACAATTTTTTCGACATTTTTTCTGTTTATAAATAGGCCTACATTCGTATTTAAAATATCGATTTCCATTTTTAGAAAGAATAGAATTTCACGAATGCCACGGGACATAAGAAGTGATAATTGCGTATGATTATCATCTTCAACATATGAAAATTCTGTCAAATTAGAATGAAGAAGATAAACTTCTTCTTTATTACAGTTTTTTTCGAGGCGAACATTCAACTTTTGTTGTTTTCCTTCTATAAATTTAATGAAAATTGATGAATAAATATTCCGAATTTCATTTGAATTTATGAGGGCGTCGTTTCTATATTTTTTCTTTGTTGTTTCTGAAATCATACTGAATTTTCTCAGGTTATCATCTATAAATGAAGCTATTGATAAATTTAATAAAAGATTATTTGCGTAAAATGTAATAATAAATAAATGTAAATCTGAGTAATAAGATGAACTGTGTATTTCTGCTATTATTCCCATCATAACTTCATTGTTCTTTTCGATAAGATTTTTTTCAAGATATGGAATTAATTGTTGTTTTTTGAAATCAGAATAACTTTTTTTTGAGCATTTCTTATATTTTATACCAAATGGAATTATAACATCCATAATATAGCTAAATAAAAAAATTATCTCTTAAATAACTAATGAACTGCGCTCCCGCAAATAAATCAAAGGACCATACATGTTATTCAAAAGATCAGCTCATAAGAATTGCTTCGTCGTTGAATCAGAAAAAAAATGCTAAAATTGGTCTCAATAAATCAAAAAATGCTTTATGGGAATCAATAAGAAAAACACTATTTCCTGTCTGTACTACGGAATGGTGTTGGTTAGAACACGTAGACGTGGATAAACAAATGAAAGAAGATACATTTCGTCCAGCTATGCCAGTTGAATGGGTTAAAAATAAATATGAGTGGTTAAGCACGACTGATATTAATGAGGTTATGGTTCAATATGAGAAAGAATATAATAATTTCCGTTTTTTTGGTCCTGTTCCAGTGGATTGTCCAAAAGATATTTATTGTGAACTAACTGACTTAGATATTAAAGGATTAAAATCAAAAGGGGTTGAATATATTGGAGTTGTCTTCAATTTAGACCGTCATGACCAGAGTGGAAGCCACTGGGTTGCTCTTTATATAAATATTCCAAAGAGTTTAATAACTTATTATGATAGCACCGCAAGTCAGCCTCCGGAGGATATAAAATATTTCATTAATATTGTTGGAATAAAATTGAATCAATTAAATGGGAAGCATGTATATGAATATAATAAGAAGAGACATCAATATGGAGGAAGTGAATGTGGTATGTATTCGATGAATTTCTTGATAGAGAGTTTAAAGGGGAAAACACTGATGGATATTGAAAACAAATCGATAACTGATCGGGAAGTTAATCTTTTGAGAAATTATTTATATCGTCCTCCTAAAAAAATGGAATCACATATTGGGGGTCAAACACATGGAGGAGGAGGAAAAAAGAAAGTTTCTAAAAAGAAAATAATGGATACTGGTAAAAAAGAAAAAAAGAAAATTCCTAAAAAGAAAATAACAGATAAGGATAAACCAAAAAAATAATTTATTCAATTAAATAATGTCGGAAAAATTTGACAAATTAATTGTTGTTTTAGAAGAGACTCCTGTTGCGGTTGTTGAAGAGGTGCCAATTGCGGTTGTTGAAGAGGTGCCAATTGCGGTTGTTGAAGAGGTGCCAATTGCGGTTGTTGAAGAGGTGCCAATTGCGGTTGTTGAAGAGGTGCCAGTTGCGGTTGTTGAAGAGGTGCCAATTGCGGTTGTTGAAGAGGTGCCAATTGCGGTTGTTGAAGAGGTGCCAATTGCGGTTGTTGAAGAGGTGCCAGTTGCGGTTGTTGAAGAGGTGCCAGTTGCGGTTGTTGAAGAGGTGCCAGTCACAGTTAAAGAATTAATTTCATATTTTGAAAAATCTGTGGATGATTCGATAAAAATGGAAAAAGAAAATATAGATATTAAACAAATGGAAGAAAAAGAGAAAACACCTGAACAAATTATTATGAGTGTTTTAGATGAATTAAAAAATCAGAAAATAAAATTAGATAATGATGTAAAATATGAAAATTCAATTGTAGAAGTAATGAATATTTATTCAAATAAAAATATAACATCAAAAAATATTGACGAAATTTATAAAAAATTCAACATACAACCATTAAAAAATGAAAAAATAGATTTAGTTTATCTTTATATTGATTACAATGATATACATTATTCTAAAAAAATAAATGATGAAATTGAAACGAAATCAGTTTTACATAAAATTGAGATGAATAAAACTATCCAACGTATGATACGCGCAGAAATAAAGAGAGAGAGGACCAGTAATTATGATTTTTTTATTAATTTAGAAAAAACACGTCAGTCAGTGAAAGGGATTGGAAATATTTATATAATTACGCCAACCCCATTTATATTAAATGGAATATTAGATTCAAAAATTAAGATTATCCAATTACATAATTTAGTATCAAATGAATTTTATGAATCATATGTTTATCCAAATGATGTCTTGCGATTTATTAATAAAATAGATGGATTATCTGAATTATTCTTTTTTGGAAATTCATCTCAATTTATATGTAATCCACTAAAAAAAACAAATGTTTTTAATAAAGATATTCCAATTGTACATTTTACTGTGAAAGATTTGGAAGATACCAAAAAGAAAACAATTAAGAATTTTAAAGAATATAATGCTGTTCAACAATTTTATGAAAAATTTGGTATATTAATGAATTATACATGCGTTGATAAAATATCACTTATACGAAAAGATGTTATTAATATGACAAACGTTATATTTGAGAATAAGATAGATGTTGATTATAAATTATTACAATATCTTGTTGGAGGAGCATTTAAATTATATGATGTTGAAAAAAGAGAAAACCCACGTATTGGTGGATTTTTATCTGATTGTCCAAAGAATCCATATGAAAAAATTAGTATGATTAAGTTTGGACTATTTGATTATTTTACATTAAATGGAATTCATGAAAAATATATTCCATATTATGCTTATAATATGATTTCTAAAAATGAGATTCATTATGTTTATATAATGGGTGATACTTTGCGATATTCCGCATTCGATTTCATCAAAAAACTCGGCGATAATGTAAAAAATAAAACAATTAAATATGTAGATAAAGTTGAGACTGATGTATTTGATGAATCTATATATGTAGTTGTTGGAGGGGGGCGCGAAAAGTATAATATTATCAATAGCGTAGTAATTGAAATTGATGAAAAAGTTTTGGAAAAATCAATCCCAGATATTTTATTTTTTATGAATGTTAATATGTCGCAATTTAAAAAATTCCAGAATGCTGGATATAATATTTCTGAAAAATACTTAAATGGATACATTAAAATAAACTATCCGCATTCAGTAATAAAGAAGCTGGAAAAGGAAACTAAAATTCCATATTTTAAAATACTGAACATGAAACCGGAAGATGAGGTTAAAAATAATAATGTTAAATATGAATGCGTTCGGGATGAAGAAGAGCTGCTCTAAGAAAAAATGATTTAAAAATAGTTTCATTTCTATAAGTTATAAAAATGAGCCTTTTAAAAAAGATTAAGGAAAATATTTCTAATCGGGAAGAAGAGGAAGAGGTGATAAACACTGAGGAAGAAGAAGATTTTGTTCAAATTCCAATGATGCTTCCAAGCTTTAAATTTTATGGTGATAACTGGATTGTCGCTCCATTTATGAGACAAATTTTTGAGGGAAGATTTGAATTAATTCCAGTTGAATGTGTTTTAACAATGTACATTTTACGTTGCTATAACATATGCTATTATGTTGTATTAGATAACAGCGAGACTGGTGATGATTTTTCTGTTTATGAGTTTGAGTGGATTGGGGGCGACGGTGAGAGAACGCATTGCGTGAGCGAACACAGTTCGCATGAACACGGACACAGCGAGAAGCAAGAAGAGAAGGACCCAGAATTTGTTGAATATGCTACAAATATGACTGCACTGGATGCTGGTAAATTCCTTCGTGATAAAATCGGAGAAGGTTATTATATATATATTAAAGAGCGAATGTAAAAACATAATCTTTTATATTTCAGATAAATAAAATCAAATCAAAATTTCTTAGTTTAAAAAACTTTGTAATATTATATTATAATAATATGTCTTATTTAAATCAAGAAAATGTTTATTCAGTCGCTTCTGTTATATATAACAATATTAAGCAACAGTATGGAGTAAATAT
>Ga0194129_10004122_pt1 | contig 19616 bp, 15 predicted proteins | sample TA2KigCa35mmetaG_FD_150862 | JGI IMG/M metagenome (GOLD analysis project Ga0194129, IMG submission 150862) | Freshwater microbial communities from Lake Tanganyika, Tanzania - TA2015038 Kigoma Deep Cast 35m | ecosystem: Environmental > Aquatic > Freshwater > Lake | place: Tanzania: Lake...
ATCTGCGACAACGAGCTCGCGAGCCCGACGCTCTGCGACGACGGGCTCGCGCTCACCGACGCCGACCCGATGAACGCCGCGAGGGCGGTCGACCTGTGCCGGGTCTCGCAGGGCGGGGGCTGGGGCGTCGTGTCGGCGAAGTACGTGCGCGCGAACGGCTCCCCCGCCGGCGCCGGCCTCAACACCGGGCTCGCCCCGAAATTCGGCAATTCGGTGACCCCACAGGGCGGAAAGTCGATGCTCGTCCTCTCGAGCGGAAACGCCCGCGACATGTCGATGCCGGACCCCTGCAACTCGCAGACCTGCACGACGAGCGGTCCGGGGTTTGCCCCGAACGGCTTCCCCCAGGACGTGCCGAACTGCCCGGGCTCGAAGGACATCAACGACGACATCGGCCTCGAGGTGGAGCTCATCGCGCCGAAGAACGCGAAGGGCTACCAGTTCAACTTCGCGTTCACCTCGTTCGAGTTCGCGGAGTTTGTCTGCAGCAACTACAACGACCAGTTCATCGCCCTGGTCTCCCCGCCTCCCGCCGGCTCGATCGGCGGCAACATCTCGTTCGACAGCAAGAAGAACCCCGTCAGCGTCAACCTCGCGCTCTTCGACCACTGCGACCCCGCGACGGCGAGCACCTTCGCGCTCTTCTGCGACGACCCATTCAACCCGGGCAAGGCCTGCCCGAAGCCGCCCAGCCCGTATTGCCCGCAGGGTCCTGGCTTCCTCATGGGGACCGGTTTCGGTGGCCTCGCCGAGTGGGGCGACGCGGGGTCGACGGGCTGGCTCGTGACGACCGCGCCGGTGAGCGGCGGCGAGAAGTTCTCGATTCGGTTCGCGATCTGGGACACCGGCGATGACGCGTTGGACTCGACGGTGCTTGTCGACAACTTCCGCTGGAGCGCCGATCCCGTCGGCGTCGGCACCGACGAAGTCGACAACCCGAAGTGATGGCGGAACCGCGCTGAACTGGGCTAGATTTCGTCGCCCATGCCCCAGTACGAGTTCTCGAACGACCCCTCCCTCGTGGAGCAGGCCGAGCGCCTCGTCTCCCTCGAGGCTCGGGTGTTCCCGACGGTCGTCGTCTCGTGGGAGTCGACGATGCTCGGCCAGGAGTGGGAGACGATCCTCGTCCAGGACTATACGATTCCGCTGCCGCCCCTCGAGCAGGGCTCCAGCTTCAACGAGGTCCGCATCTCTGCGTTCACCGGAGAAGTCCCGACCAAGTTCCTCTACTTCGGGACCGAGCTGACATCGGCGGCGCCGCGCGTCGCGCCCGAGATGGAGAACGCCGTCGCCCTGGCGCGCATCTACCAGGAGTATCGCCTCACCGCGGACAGCTGCCCCGTCCCGTATCTCGAGCTCATCAGCACCACGCCGCGCATCTACGGCAACGGCGCGCAGGACTATTACAGCCCGCCCATTCGGGTCGAGCGCTTCGACGCGACCTTGCGCCCCGACCTGCTCGCCGATTCGTTCCCCAAGATCGTCGCCAACCTTCCGGTCGTCGCCGGGGATTTGCTCACGGATCCTTCAGAGGGCTTCTGGCAAGGAGGGCGCTTCATCGGCCCGCGCAAGTTGGCCATCGTCAAGCAAGGCAAGGTCCTCGGGCTTCGGCGGCGCGTGGGGCGCAGCGAAGGCAAGGCCATCGTTCCGCCCGAGGTGGTGCGGCGCGCGCCGCGCCAGGATGTTCGTGACGCTTGGGTCGCGATTGACTTCGGCGCATCGAGCACGAGCGTGATCGTCGGGGATGGCGAGCGAAGCGAAGTCGTCCCTGTCGGACTGTCCGGCAAGCCCCGCATCCCAGCCGACCTCGAGAGCCCCAGCGAGGTTGGCTTCGCGGAGCTCGACCGCGTGCTGACGGCGTGGCGAGAGCGCGCCACGCTGCCGCTCACCGAGTGGGGCGATGTCCTCATCGGCCGCGCGGCTCGCGACGCGCGGCTCGTGGGCGGTCGGGATCAAGCGCTCCGAACCAAAGCTTCGTTCGCGTCGCTCGGCAACGTGCCCGCGCGCATCGAGCGCGGCGAGTCGGTTCAGGTCGTCGGGCTCTCGGAGCTCGAGCGCGTCGTCACCCTGAAGAAGCCGGCCCCTCCGATCTTAGACGAAGACGGGATCTCTCCGGATGATCCGTTCGATCCGATCGAGCTCTACGGGTATTACATCGGTCTGTACGTCAACACGCGTGCGCGCGGTCTGCACCTTCGCTATGCCGTCGGCATGCCGACGGGCTGGTCGGCCGAGCGCCGGACCCAGGTGCTCGCGCAGCTTCGACGAGGGCTCTATCGGAGCCTGCCTGCCGGCATGGTCGCCTTCGACGACCTCGAGGACCTCAAGGTCGTCGATGCGGGACCCAACGTGCTGTCCTTCGCGGCCCACGCGTTCAAGGTGTTCGGCGTCCTCCCGCGTGGAGAGGCGGTGCCGTTCGTCTCGATCGAAGCCGGCGCAAGCGAGACGGCCGTGCTTTGCGGCGCGCTTCGGGAGGGGACTCCCGACGAGGTGGGTCGCGGATATCAGCGCATCGTCGAGCACGTCGAGCCGCTCGTACTAAGCGACGTCGCCGGCGATGCGTGGCTCCATGACATGGCGCATCAGGTCTACGTCGCGAGCGCGTCCTCGATGCGTGCGCACGGCGTCCCGTTCTTCCCACCACGCGGGGCAACCGCGGTCCCCGGGTGCGAGACGCTACTCTCGGATACCCTCGAGGCTCAATCGAACGCGCGGCTCCTCATCGAGGCGGTGCGGCCAATCCTCGAGAACCCGGCGCCGGCTCCTCTGCCGGATGCGCTGTCGCTCTTCGACGCGACGGGCGCGGTTCGTGAGGTCCGCGTGCTCGTCGACCGTGCGGCGCTCGTCGCTTGGCTTCGGGCCGAGTTCGAGCGCGCTGCGCTCTCGATCGTCGCCGCGATTCGTCGGGGCTTTGAGCAGATCACCCGCGCCGAGCCGCCGTTCCAGTCGATGCGCGTGCTCTTCGGTGGGCGTGTCTCCTTGCACCCTCAGTTCCAAGAGCGCGTCGAGGCGCTGCTCCCTCCCGGCGTTAAGGTCCACAAATTTCGCGAGCCGGACCACACGAACCTCCACGCGCCGACCGTCAAGCTCGCGACTGGGCATGGCATCCTCGCGCTCCGCTACCAGCCCCTCCAGCCTGCCACGGTGAAGGACGATCGGACGGCCTTTGGTTGGCGTGTCGGGCGGAGCAAGCAAGGCAAGCTGCTCTCCGCGCTGGATGAATCGACGGGCTATGACGCTTGGCGCGAGTTCGGACCGTGCACCAAGCCCGAAGTGCAAGTGCTCTACGTGCCCTTCGATCCCTCAACCTCCGAGGTCGCGGCAGACGCGCCCGGTGTGCGCTCCATTTCGTGCGATGTCGGGTTCGACTCGGTCGGGTATCGCCTCTACGTGCGTGCCGTCGGCTTGTCTCACGTCGAGCTCTCCCTCGGCCCGCCAGGCGGCCGCCCCGACGACGCGGCGCCTACGTGGGGGCTCGAGCTCACGCAGGGCTACGTGGTGCCGGTCTCGCGACGCTGACGCTCGCGCCGCGCCATGCGTCCTCGGACGCAGCCTGTTTCGCGCGAATCGAGTCCGTTAATTTCGGAGTCGCGACGTCGACCCGTTATCGTGCCGCGCGTTGTCCTCTCCGGCAGAACCCCCTGCGCCATCGCATGCGACCCCCGCTGCGGTGAAGGCCGCGCCGCGTCGTTGGCGTCGGCGCCTCGCGCTCGCCGGCGGGCTGCTCGCCGCGCTGACGGCAGGGGTCTGGTACGGCGTGAACCACACCTCCTGGATGGGCCCCCTCGTCGCAGATGGGCTGCGGTCCGTGCTCGGTCCTCGCGTCGTGGCGTGGGCCGAAGACACGGCGTACGGCCTTCAAGACCGCGTCAACCGATGGCGCTACCGCGACGCGAAGCCGAAGACCTTCTGGGAACCGCCGCCGGCCGAGCCGCTGCCGCTGCCGCCTCCGGCGCCGAGCGGCGCGTCCGACGCGCCAGCCGAGCCAGTGTTCGCCCCCGCATCGTTCACGCCACCTTTCGCTGAGGTTGCGGCGACGGGCGACGGTACATGGGCGGCGATCCCCGATCCGAGCGACCCTGCCTCGACGCCGTTGCTCTTCCGTGCGCTCGTCCACCCCGATGCGCGGCGTGGCTTCGCGGCGCTCGCCGTCGTGGCGATCGACCGCGAGTCGACAGCGCTCCACCTCGTCGCCGGGACCACCGAGCCTGAGAGCCCGCGCGTGCCACGCACCGAGCGGCCAGGCGCGATCCTGTCCGAGCATCACTCCAGCCTCGTCGCTGCCTTCAACGGTGGCTTCAAGGCAACGCACGGCCAGTACGGCATGTTGCTCGACGGCAAGGAGTACCTCCCGCCGATCGACTACTCGTGCACGCTCGTTCATTACCGCGACGGACGCGTCTCGATCGCCCCTTGGAGCATACTCAAGGGAAGCGGGATCGGCGACATGCTCTTCTACCGACAAACGCCTCCGTGCCTCGTCCAGAAGGGCGAGGTCGAGAAGGTCGTCGAGAGCACCGGCGAGTACAGCAAGGGCTGGGGCGCGACGGTGAGCGGCGAGACGGTGATTCGGCGCTCGTCGATCGGCATCAGCGAGGATGGCCGTACGCTCTTTTACGGGATCGGCGACGCGATGACCGCGCAGTCCCTCGCGCGAGGGATGAAGGCCGCCGGTGCGCACTCCGCGGCGGAGCTCGACGTCAACTACTCCTATCCGCGATTTCTTCTCTACACTCGTAGCGAAGGCGCGCCGCCGCGAGCGACCTCCTCGATCATACCAAGCGTCGACTTCACGAAGGACCAGTACGTGAGCCCGTCTCCGCGCGACTTCTTTTACCTGACGCGCGAGAAAAAGAAGAAGCCGTCCTGAGCGAAGGCGCGTCTCAGTCGCGGCCGAGACGGACGTCGACGTCCTGCGCTTGCACGGGAAGTTTCACGAGCGGTATCGTGACCGCTTCTGTTTTTGAAACGCGGCGCCGTGCGCGCCCAGGAGAACATCGAGATGGCTGATCTGAGCATCGACGTGAACGGCATGCGCTTCCCCAACCCCTTCGTGCTGGGCTCGGGCCCGCCGGGGACGAACGCGCGCGTCATCTCGAAGAGCTTCGACCTTGGGTGGGGAGGTTGCGTCATCAAGACCATCAGCCTCGATTCGAGCAAGGTGATCAACACCGCACCGCGTTACGGCAAGCTGATGAGCCGCGAGAGCGGCGAGGTGATCGGCTTCGAGAACATCGAGCTCATCAGCGACCGACCGTTCGACACGTGGATCGAAGAGCTGACCGAGCTCAAGAAGCGTTACCCAAACCAGATGGTCATCGCGTCCATCATGGAGGAGTACCGTCGTGAGGCGTGGCACGAGATCGTCGAGCGCGTGCAGAAGACGGGCGTCGATGGCTTCGAGCTCAACCTGAGCTGTCCGCACGGGCTCCCCGAGCGAAAGATGGGCATGGCGATGGGCGAGAACCCCGACATCGTCGAAGAGGTCGTCGGGTGGGTGAAGGAGGTCTCGACGATTCCGGTGTGGGCGAAGATGACCCCGAACGTCGGGAACCCGACGGTGCCCGCAGCCTCGGCGCTACGCGCAGGGGCAGACGGCATCGCCGCGATCAACACCATCCTCTCGGTGATCGGGATCGATCTCGACACCCTGCGGCCGATGCCGACCGTCGAGCGCTACACCGTCCCAGGAGGATACTCGGGGCAGGCCGTACGTCCGATCGCGCTCCGACACGTCATGGAAATCGCGCGCGCGAACCCTGGCGTGTCCTTGTCGGGGATCGGCGGGATCGAGACCGGCGCCGACGCGGCGCAGTTCATGCTGCTTGGCTCTCAGACGGTGCAGCTATGCACGGGCCCGATGCTTCGCGGCTACAAGATCATCGACGAGCTCTGCAAAGACCTCTCCTCGTTCATGGATAAGCACGGCTTCAAGTCGCTCCACGACTTCATCGGCAAGAGCCTCGACGCCTTCACCACCCACGCCGACCTCGTGGCGCGTCAGGCCGCCGCGAAGGCCGGCAACAAGGGGCAGACGAATCGCGACGCCGAGACGTGGAAGGGCGACATCGAAAAGGAGACGGCAGCGTTGGCCGCCAACTAACCCGCTCGGGGTGTGAGCGTCGGGTCCGTCGCCTGCGCATCCTCGTCTGCCGCTCACGTGCTTCGAGCGCTTCGAGCACGCTGCGCGGCGTCCTCGTCGCGCGCCTAGGCCGCGCCGCTCCTCCCCTTCGCGGGAGGGGGCAAGAAGCGAGGAAGGACGGAGGGGTCTCCGAACGAAGCGCAGACGAGCGCAAGGCGACCGTTGCGGGCGCCGATAAGGCGCGCGTCGAGCATCGTACGGAGCACGCACTCCGGCACTCCCGAGCGCCGCTCGGGGTGTGAGCGTCGGGTCCGTCGCCTGCGCATCCTCGTCCGCCGCGCCGTTGTTTCCGTGTCGAGTGACTGCGAACCTTCCCATGCGGCAGTGAACCTGAGACACTTTTGGCCGTGCGAGCGTCAACTCAGATGGGGGCGATGGTAGCGGCGCTTGGCCTCAAGGCAGGCCTGGCGCCGCCCGTGGTAGCGCAGCATGGCCACGCTCCTGGGAATCCCGCTCCGAGTCCGACGACGAGCGCCGCGTCGTCGGCAGCTCCGAACGTCCCTCCCGTCGCAAAACACCAGTGCATGTCGGGGATGGTCCCGATCCCGGCGGGCACGTTCACGATGGGCGACGACGAGAATAAAGAGAAGGCCGGCCAGGTCACCGTCGCTGCGTTCTGCATGGACCGGACCGAGGTGACGGCGGCGGCCTACGAGGCTTGCGTGACGGCCGGAACGTGCACCGCGACCTATACCGGCCCGTACAACGGCCACGATGAATTCTGCAATGAGGGCGCCGCGGGTCGGAAGAACCACCCCATCAATTGCATCGACCTTGACCAGGCCGAAGCCTACTGCAGGGCGAAGGGACGACGCCTGCCGACCGAGGAAGAGTGGGAATACGCCGCACGCGGCACCGATGGGCGACTTTACCCTTGGGGCAACAAGGCGCCGTCGAACCAGCTCTGCTGGAATGGCGAGGGCAACAGCAAGGGCAAAGGTAACCGCAAGTCGACCTGCGCCGTCGGCTCTCACGCCAAGGGCCGGTCGCCGTTCGGTCTCGAAGACATGGCGGGAAACAGCGCGGAGTGGACGTCTTCCCCGGATGGGTCCGCAGTCCCGCGTGGCGGTAGCTGGGGGTTCGAGGAGCCGGCCTCTGTCCGAGCCGCCCACCGTGGTTGGTACTTCGCCGCGGCCGACAACCTCGTGATGGGGTTCCGCTGCGCCGCCTCTGTTGCTGTCCCTTGAGCGCGCCCGCCCGGGCGCATCCTCGCGGCCCGTGCTAGCGTCTGCCGCGCATGTACACGATCACCGGCAGCATCCACATCCAGTTTGGCCACCATGTGCGCGGGCACGAGGGCCCGTGCATCTCGCTCCACGGTCACACCTGGAAGTTCGAGATCTGCGCCGCCTCCGAGACGCTCGACAACCAGGGCTTCGTGCTGGACTTCGACCGCATGCAGGCGCTCGTGCTCGACCCGTGCCACCAACTGCTCGACCACTCGCTCGCCCTCGGCGTCGCGACCTGGGAGGACACCAAGGCCGATCTCGCCTCGATCGGCGAGAAGCTCGTCGCCTCGCGCATGGAGACGCTCGGCAACCTCGGCACCTGCCAGGCGATGCTCGCGGGTGAGCTGTGCGGCGCTCGCAACGAGCGGCCCGGCGGCATCAAGGTCGCGGTGTTCCCGTTCACGCCGACCTCCGAGCGGCTCGCCGAGTGGCTCTACCGCGTCGCCGAGAAGACCATCGCCGACGAGCGCGTGCGCATCCTCGCCGCGCGCATCTACGAGTCGCTCCACCCGACCGAGCTCTACGCCGAGTACCGCCCCAGCTGACGCGCGATCGCCATGAGCGAGACCATCTTCGCGAAGATCCTGCGGGGCGACATCCCCTGCCACCGCCTCTACGAGGATGAGCTCGTCCTCGCCTTCCTCGACATCGGCCCGCTGTCGCGCGGCCACGCGCTCGTCATCCCGAAGCGCTACGCGGCGACGCTCGACGAGCTCGACGACGAGTCGGCCGCCGCCATCGGGCGCGTCCTGCCGCGGCTCTGCCGCGCCATCCGGGACGTGACCGGCGTCAAGGACTTCAACGTCCTGCAAAACAACGGGGCGCCGGCCCATCAGGCCGTCTTTCACGTGCATTTCCACATCATCCCGAAGCCCTCGCCCGACGAGGGGCTCGGCGTACGCTGGCCCGCCGGCTCGCTCCCCGCGGCCGAGGGGGCCGCGCTCGCCGCCGCGATCGTGGCCGCGCTCGGGTGACGTTGCGCCTTCGCGCCTGGGTCGGGAGCCCGCTCGATGCGCTCCGCTTCACGCTGCGCAGCAGGGTCGCGTTCCGGCGCGGTCCGCCGCGGCTCGCCCACGAACCGAAGGACGCGCTCTTCGATTACCTGCCCGACGACGAGGTCAGCCTCGCGGAGGCCCGTGAGCGCGAGCTGCGTGCACGCTACCGGCTCGAGCCGCTCTACGCGCAGTCGACCCGCCTCGACTATCGCGACAACGTCGCCTTGCTCGACGCCCTCGAGGCGCTCGTCGGCTCCCGGCCGCTCGTCGCGCGAGGGGCGGGGCCCGCAAGCGTCGTCGACGTCGGCTCGAAGAATTTCAGCTACGCCTTCGCCCTCGAGCGCTTCTTTCGCCGCGCCATCGGCGACGCGCGCGGCCTCGCGGTGCTCGGCGTCGAGGTCGATGGTCACGTCGTCTACCGCGACCTTCGCTCGCGTCGCGACCACGCCGAGGCTTACGCCGCCCAGACCGGGAACCCCGACGTCCGTTACCTCGTCGCCGACTTCTGCGAGCTCGAGGCCGGCCCCTTCGACTTCGCGACGTTGCTGTTCCCGTTCATGACCCGGCACGCCCTCGAGCGCTGGGGCCTGCCGGCTCGCTTCTTCGCGCCCGAGCGGCTCATCGAGCGCGCCGCCCAGCTCACCCCTCACGGCGATCTCCTCGTCCTCTCGCAGACCGAGGAGGAGCGCGACATCCTCGTCGGGATCGCCGGCAGGGTCGGCTTGCGCGTCGTCGCGACGTGTCCGATCCCGAGCAAGCTCGTCCACTACCATGCGTGGACGGACGACCGTCACGCGACGCGGCTCCACGTCGGCTGACGGGCGCGCGATGCCCCTGTGTTATGCTCGCGCGTCGATCACGCGGAGGAACACGAGCGAACATGGGTGACCAATCGGTTGCGACGAGTGCCAGCGAGACCCGGATGCGCGCCTTCACCCGCGCGGTCCTCGAGGACCTCCACGGCCTCGACAAGATGATCCGGCAGGATTGCTTCGAGAAGGGCGTCCGCCGCATCGGCGCGGAGCAGGAGATGTTTCTCGTCGACGCATCCCGCCAGCCCTCGGCCGTCGCCGTCGAGCTCCTCGACCGACTGAAGGAGGACAAGCGCATCACGACCGAGCTCGCGCGGTTCAACCTCGAGGCGAACCTCACGCCGCAGGTGTTCGGGGATCGCTGCCTCCGCCGCATGGAGGACGAGCTCGAGGAGCTGCTCGCGAAGGTCGACGAGGCCGCCGCCGGGATCGGCGCCTCGTCCGCCTTGACGGGGATCCTGCCGACGCTGCGCCTCGCGCACCTCCACCTCGACAACATGACGCCGAACCCGCGCTACTTCGAGCTCAACCGGGCGGCGACCGCGCTCGCGGGAGGCACCTTCAACATCGTCATCAAGGGCCTCGATGAAATTGACATCAGTCATGACAATGTGATGCTCGAGAGCGCCAACACGAGCTTCCAGGTGCACTTTCAGGTCGCGCCACACGAGTTCGCGATGCTCTACAACCTCGCGCAGGCGATCAGCGCGCCGCTCCTCGCCGCCGCCGTCAACTCGCCCCTCCTCTTCGGCCAGCGGCTCTGGAACGAGACCCGCGTCGCGCTCTTTCAGCGCTCGGTCGACGCCCGCTCGCAGGCCCACAAGCTCCGCGCCGCACCGCCGCGTGTCAGCTTTGGTCACGCGTGGATCAAGGACAGCATCCTCGAGATCTACAAGGACGACATCTCGCGCTTCCGAATCATGCTGTCGACCGACAACCTCGACGAGGATCCCCGCAAGGTCCTCGCGGAGGGCGGGGTGCCCGAGCTGCGCGCGCTCCGCATGCACACGAGCACCGTGTGGCGGTGGAACCGCGCCTGCTACGGCATCGCCGATGGCAAGCCCCACCTGCGCATCGAGAACCGGATCCTGCCGAGCGGGCCGACGGTCCTCGACGAGGTCGCGAACGCGGCCTTCTTCTTCGGCATGATGGCCCAGCTCGCCGACGTCTACCCGCGCATCGACGAGGTGCTCGCTTTCGACGACGCGAAGAACAACTTCTACGCTGCGGCCCGCCACGGCCTTCACGCGCAGTTCACCTGGATCGGGGGCAAGACCATCACCGCGCACGATCTCATCGTGAACGAGCTCTTGCCCGCCGCGCGCGAAGGACTGCGCACCCACGGCATCGACAAGGCGGACATCGAGCGCTATCTCGGCGTCCTCGAGGCGCGCGTCGAGTCGCAGCAGACCGGCTCGAACTGGGCGCTGAAATCCCTCTCGAAGATGGCCCAAGCGCCGATCGACGTGCGCATGCGCAGCCTCACCGCGGCGATGCACGCGAACCAGAAGAGCGGCGAGCCCGTCCACACCTGGGCGCCCGCCGAGCTGCACCGCACCCGCGACTGGTTCCCGAGCTACCGCACGCTCGGTCAGTTCATGGGCACCGAGCTCTTCACCGTGCGGGCGAGCGATCCCGTCGAGCTCGCGGCCCAGGTGATGGACTGGCAAGAGACGCGTCACGTGCCCGTCGAGGACGACAACGGCAAGCTCGTCGGGCTCTTGACCATCCGGGCGCTCTTGCCGATCGTCGCGCGCGGCAAGGCCGTGAATTACCAGGAGTGGACGGTGCAGGACGTCATGATGCGCGATCCCGTCAAGGCGCACCCCGACACGCCGACGCTCACGGCCCTCGAGCTGATGCGCGAGCACAACATCGGCTGTCTCCCGGTCGTCGACTCGGAAGATCGGCTGCTCGGCGCAGTCACCGTGTACGACCTCCTCGAGGTCGCCGAGAAGGTCCTCGAGGACTTCCTGCGAGGCGAAGAGTCGGGGCTCTCCGCCCCGCGCAAGTCGGGCCGCGGCGTGCCGCGCGATTGACACAGCTCACGGGGGCCCGCGTGATTGACACACCTCGCGTGGGCCGCGCGCGGGAGGGCGCGCGATCGCTACCAGCGCTCGATGGGCCAACCGAGCCGAACCGCGAGTCGCCTAAGCCGGGCGTCGGGGTTGACCACGACGGGCGCCCTGACCCGCTCGAGCAGGGGCCGGTCGGTGATGCTGTCCGAGTAGAAGGCGGCCTCGTCGAGCGTGAAGCCCGCGGTGCGACCGAGCGCCTCCGCGAGCGCGATCTTGCCGGCCCCGAAGCACATCGGCTTCAACACCCGCCCGGTGAACGCGTCGCTCGACACCTCGAGGCGCGAACACACGACGTGATCGATGCCAAGCTCGGCCGCGAGCGGCTCGGCAGCGTAGCGCGTGGTGCCGGTGACGATGGCGGTGCGCCGTCCGGCCTGCCGATGCTCCGTGACGGCGCGGCGCGCGGCGGCGGTCACGTGCGGGAGCACGTCGGAGCGAAACCACGCCCGGCATCGCTCGAGCATCGCGGACTCGCTCCGCCCCGCGTACCCCCGCGCCACCGCCTCGGCGACCCCTTCGGCGTCGAGGATCCCGAACGTGTACTGCAGCATCCAGAACGCCACGCGGGCGACGTCGAGCCTCGAGGCTTCGCCGATCCGGCGCTGGTAGCGCACGTAGAGCGACGCGGTGTCGGTCCGCACGAGGGTGCGGTCCATGTCGAACAGGGCGACCCGGCAGCGGTCGAAGGCGGGGAGCGTCACGGGCACACCGGCGTCTACCTGCCGCGCCCGGGCGCGCCGAGTCCGAGGGCGAGCTCCTCGATGCTGATGCGGCCGTCCTTGTCGCGGTCGAGCGCGTTGAAGACCGCGTCGGTGCCGTTCCACTCTTCGCGGTCGATGTAGCCGTCACCGTCGAAGTCCCACACCCTGAAGAAGGCGATCGTCGTGTCGACCGCTGCGTCGTGTTGACGCCCTGCGATCCACTCGCCGAGCTGCTGCTGCTGAGCGACCACCGCGAAGCCGAGGTTGCGTACACCCTCCTGGAGGCGCGCCGTCGCGAGCGCGTCGCCGCCATGCAGGCGGTTGAAGGTCCCCGCGTCGACGGTGAGGCGCTCGTGCTCGCTCGCGGTGGCATCGGCCCGCGGGGAGCGGGGGAGGGTGTCGTCTTCACGCCTGCGCAGCTCCTCGATCAGGTTCGGCGCGAGCATCACCGACTCGATCCCCGCAAGCGCCAGGACCTGGTCCACGTTGCGGAACGCGCACGGGACGACGCTCGTGTCGTAGCCGTGGGTCCGCAAGTAGTCGCGCATCGTCCACGTCGCGACGACGCCGGGGTCCTCGGCCGCGTTCGTCGGCGTCTCGGCGCGGGGCCCGTCCGCGAAGCGACCAACCGCCGGGGCGACCGCGAACGCCCCCGCGTCGGCGCTCGCAGCGACTTGATAGATGCCAAATACGAGCGTCATCATGCAGCGGATGTCGCTCTTGCCGGTGAGGACTCGCGCGGCGTCGATGCCCTCGAGGGTCGCGGGGAGCTTCACGACGACGCGCTCCTTCGGGACGCCGAGCTCCTCGAGCTGGGCGATGACCTCGCGCGCGCGGTCAATCGTGGCGCGCTTCTGATGGGCGATGCGACCATCGAGCTCGACGCACACGTGACCCTGGATTCGCCCCGCGATCGCGCGGACGAACTCGACACCGAGGCGATCGACCGCCTTCATCGCGGCGAGCTTTCGGTTGCCACCCTTGCCCACCTGGCGCTGCGCCCACTGCACCGCCGCGTCGAGGATCGGCGCGTGAGCAGGGTCCTGGGCTGCCTCGTTCAGGCGCGCGACCGTCAGGTTCACGTGGCGCGCAGGCAGGGACGCGGCGAGCCCGAGGTCCGCCGACTCCGGGACGATCTCGGTCAGCGCGAAGAATTTCTGGAGGAGGCTATCCATGGTGCGCGAGCATAGCGACCCCGTGCGGCCTCGTGAATAATGCACCGCGATGGCGACGAAGTCCTCGAACCGCAGCGCAGCAAAAGAGCCAGCCAAGGGCCCCGCGAAGACCAAGGTCCCGGCGACGAGCGCCGGCGCGCGTCGAACCTGGCTCGTCAAGTCGGAGCCGAGCGTCTACGCGATCGATGCCCTCGAGCAGGACGGTCGAACCGCCTGGACGGGCGTGCGCAACTACCAGGCGCGCAACTTCATGCGCGACGACATGAAGGTCGGCGACCTCGTCCTCTTCTACCACTCGTCGACCGAGCCGCCGGGCGTCGCCGGGCTCGCCAAGGTGGTCAGCGACCCGTACCCCGATCCGCTGCAGTTCGATGCGAAGAGCGAGTACTTCGACCCCGCTTCGACCGTCGCCGAGCCACGCTGGCAGCTCGTCGATCTCGGCTTCGTCGAGCGCTTCCCGAGGCCCGTCACGCTGACCGCGTTGAAGGGGGAGCCGTCGCTCGCTGGCATGCTCGTGCTCCAGAAGGGGCAGCGCCTCAGCGTCCAACCGGTCGATGCGGGGCACTTCGGCAAGGTGCTCGCGATGGCCGGCGCGCGGACGAGGATCACGTGAGCCCGTCGCTTAGCGCCTCGGTTCCGTGACAACGACTGGCGAGCGTGGTAGCGAGCGCTCGCCCATGACCACCCCCGCACCGACCCAGGCTCTTCGGAACGTCGCGATCATCGCGCACGTCGATCACGGCAAGACGACCCTGGTCGACTCGATGTTGCACCAGACGGGGGCGTTCCGCGCAAACGAACAGGTCGCCACCTGCGTGCTCGACTCCGGCGATCTCGAGCGCGAGAAGGGGATCACCATCCTCGCGAAGCAGACGAGCGTCGAGTACAAGGGCACGCGCATCAACATCATCGACACGCCCGGCCACGCCGATTTCGGCGGCGAAGTCGAGCGCACCTTGATGATGGCGGACGGCGCGATCCTCCTCTGCGATGCCGCGGAGGGGCCGCTGCCGCAGACGCGCTTCGTGCTGCACAAAGCGCTCTCGCTCGGCATGCCGGTGATCGTGTGCATCAACAAGATCGACCGTCAGGATGCGCGCCCGGATGACGTGCTGAACGAGGTGTTCGACCTCTTCTGCGAGCTCGAGGCTTCCGACGCGCAGACCGACTTTCCGGTCCTCTACGCGATCGGCAAGCAGGGGATCGCGAAGCGCAAGCTCGACGACCCTGCGGTCGACCTCTCGCCGCTCTTCGACACGATCCTCGCTCGCGTTCCTTCGCCGGCGCAGGACGTCGCGGCGCCGTTCCAGATGCTCGTGACGAACGTGGTGCACGACGACTACGTCGGTCGCCTCGCGGTCGGTCGCATCACGCGCGGTCGCCTCGCGGTCGGCGAGATGATCTCGACGATCCAGGAGAGCAAGACCGCCGACTCGCGCGTGAAGCAGCTCTACGGCTTCCGCGCGCTCTCGCGCCTCGAGGTTCCGTTCGTCGAGGCCGGTGACATCTGCGCCATCGCCGGCGCCGACGAGGTCCAGATCGGTGACACGCTGACCACCACCACCGCGCAGGAGGCGTTGCCGCGCATCACGGTCGAGGAGCCGACGATCAAGATCCGGTTCGTCATCAACAACTCGCCGATGGCCGGCCAGAGCGGCAAGTGGGTCACCTCGCGCCAGGTGCGTGAGCGCCTCTACCGTGAGGCGAAGCGAAACCTCGCGCTGAAGGTGGAGGACGGCGAGAGCCCGGACGCGTTCATCGTGTATGGCCGCGGCGAGCTGATGCTCGCGGTGCTCGCCGAGACGATGCGCCGCGAGGGTTACGAGTTCGCGCTCGGCATGCCCGAGGTGGTGCTCCGTGAAGAGAATGGCGAGAAGCTCGAGCCGATCGAGCGCGTGGTCATCGACGTGCCGGACGAGTACGTCGGCACGATCACGCAGAGCCTCGGTGAGCGCCGCGGCGCGATGGACAAGATGCAGAACCTCGGGTTCGGCCGCACGCGCATGGAGTTCCGCGTGCCGGCGCGCGGCCTCATTGGCTACCGCTCGCAGTTTCTCACCGACACCCGCGGGACGGGTCTCCTGAACACCCTGTTCGAAGGCTGGGCTCCCTACGCGGGCGTCATGCTCCGACGCAAGGGCGGGGCGCTGGTCTCCGATCGCCCCGGGGTGACGACGCCTTACGCGCTCTTCCACCTCCAGCCGCGCGGCGTTCTCTTCATCGGGCCCGGGACGCCGATCTACGAGGGCATGATCGTCGGCGAGCACAGCCGCGAGAACGACCTCGACGTCAACGCGGCCCGCGAGAAGAAGCTCACGAACATCCGCGCGGCCGGCCGTGACGAGAACGTGATCCTCTCGACGCCGAAGGCGCTCACGATCGAGACCGCGCTCGAGTGGATCGATCGCGACGAGCTGCTCGAGGTGACGCCGGACGCGCTCCGCGTGAGAAAGAAGATCCTCGCCGGGAACGTTCGGCCGCGCCGCGACGACGAGCGGATCGCTTGACCCGGGTCGGGTCCGAGCCTATTCCACTCGTCCAACCGTTACGTTCACCAGGAAGAAAACGATGACTTTCAAGCTCCCTGAGTTGCCCTACGCGATCGACGCACTTGCTCCCCACATCTCGAAGGAGACGCTGGAGTTCCACCACGGCAAGCACCACGCGACCTACGTGAACAACCTCAACGGCTTCGTCGAGAAGGACGCCTCGCTCGCCGGCAAGTCGCTCGAGGACCTCATCCACGCCTCGTCCGGCCCGCTGTTCAACAACGCGGCCCAGGTCTGGAACCACACGTTCTACTGGAACAGCCTGAGCCCGAACGGCGGCGGCGAGCCCACCGGCGCCATCGCCAAGGCGATCGACGCCTCGTTCGGCAGCTTCGCCAACTTCAAGGAGCAGTTCTCGAAGACCGCGGTCGGCCACTTCGCTTCAGGCTGGGCCTGGCTCGTCAAGGACGGCGACAAGCTCGCCATCATCGACACCCACGACGCCGGCTGCCCGCTCACGCAGGGCAAGAAGCCGATCCTCACCTGCGACGTCTGGGAGCACGCGTACTACGTCGATTACCGCAACGCGCGCGCCAAGTACGTCGAGTCCTTCTGGAACCTCGTCAACTGGGACTTCGCGAACGCGAACCTCTGAAGGGGTACGCGGCGAGGCTGCGTTTTCACGAAGGCTTTCACGAAAGTTTTCACGAAAGCCTCGACGAGGACCCCCACGGGGCGGCCTGACAATCCCAGGTCGCCTCGTGTCATTTTGTCGGGCACTTACTCGCGTTGGCGGTACAGTCTTTCCCCATGAGGTCGCTCGCGCTCGCCGGTCTCGTCACGCTGTCCGCGCTCGGTGGCGGATGGGGCGCAGGCTGTGCGGAGGGCACGGTCGGCGACGAGTCGAGCTCCGGTGTCGGCGGCAGCAGCGGCTCGGGAACGCCGCTTGCCGACCTCATCGATCCGGCCCCAGGCGGTGCTCGGCGCTTGCTCGGGGGGCAGTACGTGCGGGCCGTGAAGCGGGTGTTCGGGGTGACCGCCTCGCTCGCCGCCGCCCCGCCGGACGACATCCAGCTCCACGGGTTCGCGTCGATCGGGGCCACCGATCTCGCGATGTCACCGCAGGACGTCGAGCGGTACGAGGCTTCGGCGCGCGCCATCGCGAAGGCCTTCGTCACGGACACCGCGGCTCGCAAGGCCGTACTGCCTTGCGAACCCATCTCGCCCACCGACGCGACCTGCCTCAGCTCGATCGCGAGCAAGCTGGGGCACGCGTTGTGGCGTCGCTCGCTCGAGCCCTCCGAGGCGGGCGCGGTCGGGACCCTCGCGGTGCAGGCCGGGGAGACGTATGGCTCGGTCGATCAGGCGCTCGCCTACGTGTTGCTGGCGCTCCTGCAAGCGCCGGACTTTCTCTACGTCATCGAGCTCGGCGAACCCGAGGCGGAGCACCCCGAGCGACGCTGGCTCACGCCGGTCGAGCTCGTGACGCGCATGTCGCTCTTCCTGCTCGACGCGCCGCCGGACCTCGCCTGGATTGAACGCGCCGAGGATGGCCAGCTCGCCAACGAGGCCGATCTGCGGGAGCTCGCGCTCGAGATGCTGGCGCGACCGGAGGCCCGCGCGGCGCTCGGCGCCTTCTACGATGAGGTGTTCCGCTTCGACCGCATCGACGAGACGGTCAAGATCGCTGAGCGATTCCCCGAGTGGACGCCGGAGCTGCAGGCCTCGGTGCATGCGTCGATCGCGGCATTTCTCGACGATCTCGTGTGGACCCGCAATGCCGACGCGCGGACGATGCTGACCGCCGAGCATGCCTTCGTCGATGCGACGCTCGCCCCGCTCTACGACGTCACCGTCCCGCCCGGATCCGGGTTGACGAAGATCAAGCTTTCGGAGGCCCAGCAGCGCATGGGGCTGCTCGGCTCGGTGGCCTTCCTCTCGGTCTACTCCCACGCCGGAATGACCTCACCGACGAAGCGCGGCGTGTTCATTCGCCGGACGCTGCTCTGCGACTCGGTCCCGCCGCCTCCTCCGGAGGTGGTGCCGAAGCTCCCCGACGATCCGTCGGGCCCGAAGACGACGAAGGAGCTCCTCGAGGAGCACATGAAGAACGACAGCTGCAAGGCTTGCCACGGGCTGTTCGACTCCCTCGGCTGGAGCCTCGAGAAATTCGACCCGATCGGCCGGCATCGAAACGACGACAAGGGCCAGCCCATCGATACCCACGGCGAAAGCCCGAACATCGGCTCGTTCGCCGGTCCAGCCGAGCTTGCGGGGCTGCTCTCTGAGCATCCGCAGGTCCCCGATTGCATGGTGCGCCAGCTCTACCGGGACTCGATGGGGCACTTCGAGACGAAGGGCGAGGAGCCCGCGCTCGAGGACCTTCACCGCCGGTTCGCCGAGGGCGGTTACCGCGTTCAGGAGCTGCTCGTCGAGCTCGTCGCGAGCCCCGCGTTCCGCCTCGTCGGGGAACCGAAGTAGAGGCGGACCCAAGTCGAAGCAGGCCCAAGTAGGAGCAGAACATGGTGCTGATTCCCTCGAAACCTCTTCATCGCCGCGTGCTCCTCCGCGGTGCCATCGGCGGCATCGGCGCGGCACTCTCGTTGCCGCTCCTCGAGGTGATGCTCGATGGCAACGGAGAGGCGCTCGCCGATGGTGAGCCCCTCCCGGTGCGGTTTCTGTCCTACTTTTTCGGGAACGGCGTGCGGCTCGACCAGTTCGTCCCGCCGACCGAGGGCCCCGACTACCCGCTGACCGCGGAGCTCGTCCCCTTCGGTTCGGTCAAGGAGTACGTCACTGTCCTCACGGGCTTCAACAGCCACTGCCACCCGTCGAACAAGATCACCCACCACGAGGGCATGGTGATCTTCAGCGGCCACAACAACCGGAATGTCGGCGAAGGCGAGGGCTTCTTCTCCAACACGGGCGGTCCGACGATCGACCAGGTCATCGCCGAGACGAAGGGCGTCGGTGACATGACGCCGATCAAGTCGATCCAGCTCGGCATCTCGAAGCGTCCCAGCGAGGTCGACTTCGGCACCACGATGCACGCCGTCTCGCACGCCGGATACCTGAAGCCCCTCGCGCCGGAGTACGACCCGCAGAAGGTGTGGACGGTCCTGTTCGACTCGTTCACGCCGCCGAAGGACCCCTCCGGCCCGTTGCGCCTCGGCGCCCTGAACCTCGTGCGCGAAAATGCGAAGAAGCTCGAGAAGCGGCTCGGGTCGGCGGACCGTCAGCGGCTCGAGGCGCACCTCGGAGGGGTCGCCGAGCTCGAGAAGAAGATCGCTGCGCTCCCGCCCGTCTGCGAGAAGCCGGGCAAGCCGACCGAGGGCAACATCGACGTCGCCGGCAGCGAGCCGCTCATCGCGGTCTCGGAGGTGATGAGCCAGCTCTTGAAGTACGCCTTCAAGTGCGACATCACCCGCGTCGCGAGCATCCTGTTTGCCGAGGGGGCCGGCAACACGATCTTCGCCGACCTTGGCTTCGACACCGCGCACCACTGGTACACCCACGACGGGGACCCCAACGTCCAGAACAAGCAGGTGCACGAGGGCGTCGTCTACGTGATGGAGCGCGTGGCGTACCTGCTCGACACCTTCAAGAACGAGCCAGACCAGCCCGACGGTGGCAACCTCCTCGACAACACGGTGATGTTCTGCAGCACCGACTGCAGCGAGGGGATCTCCCACTCCGTCGACGACCAGCCGATGATCGTCGCGGGTCGGGGCGGCGGGAAGCTCACGCACCCCGGCTTCCACTACCGCTCGAAGTCCGGCGAGAACCCGACGGACGTGCTCCTCAGCCTGCGGCAGGTCTTCGATCCGGCGGCGACCGAGGTTGGCAGCGAGGATCCGCGCTCGGTGACGCCGTTCCAGGCGCTCAAGGCTCTGCCGACGTGAGGCTCTGCCGACGTGAGGCTCTGCCGACGTGAGGCTCTGCCGACGTGAGGCTCTGCCGACGTGAGGCTCTGCCGACGTGCGGCTCTGCCGCAG
>Ga0194129_10004125_pt1 | contig 19610 bp, 16 predicted proteins | sample TA2KigCa35mmetaG_FD_150862 | JGI IMG/M metagenome (GOLD analysis project Ga0194129, IMG submission 150862) | Freshwater microbial communities from Lake Tanganyika, Tanzania - TA2015038 Kigoma Deep Cast 35m | ecosystem: Environmental > Aquatic > Freshwater > Lake | place: Tanzania: Lake...
CGATCCTTACGCTGGCGGTACCTGGGCAATCTTTGGTCCGGGGCAGGTCGAGCTCGCGCGTCCGCTGGCCGCCCCGCATGGTCGACTCTTCTTTTGCGGTGAGCACACCGCGATCAGCGCACGCGGCATGGAAGCCGCTTTCGAATCTGCCGAGCGGGTATCGCTCGAGGTACTCGATGCGCTGTCAACGAAAATGCGGTAACACCTCGTTGGCGTAGAGCGCAGCCTGACGCACCATCGCCTCTTGTCGCGGACCATGCGGATGCGCAACCGGCGAGCCACCGAGTTGGTAGACATGATCGAGCCCCATGGCGAGCAATTCGCCGAGACGATCACGGCACTTTGAGGGCGGTCCGCAGATCGAGAACCAGTCGACGAAATCATCGGGCACTGTGGAGAGGTGACTGCCCTGCTCCTGCGCGTGGTGCTTCATGTCATAGCCCGTTTGCATCTTGGCCGCGAGATCTTTGAGCCGTGGCGGCAGATGATCGAGTGGCGCGTCTTTCATGCCGGCGAAGTGCGCCACCATGCCGGAGATCATGCGCCCGAGTTGAATGGCGCGTTGTTCATCAGGATCACAAACCAAATTGACATAGGCCCCGATACGGATCGAATCGCGGGGGCGCCCGGTCTCGGCGAGGCGCGCGAGCGCCGTATCCATGGCCCAGCGAATGCGTTCCGGTGCACTACCCACGGCGAAACTCACACGATCACCCACATCGACCGCCATGCGTATGGTCTGTGGCCCTGTGGAAGCGACATCGACCACGATCGGCTCGACCGGCAGCGACTCGTACCAACGAATGCGCGATGCCGTACCCTCGCGATCCAGCGTCTCGCCGCGCGAATAAGCCTTGAGTCGCTCAACAAAGGTGCGCAACTGCGCGGTTGTGCCATTGCGCACGCCGATGTGTGCCGCGGAGGAGTCGCCGCGGCCGATGCCGCAGATCATGCGTCCCCCAGACTCTGCCTGCAGCGTGGAGAAGGCGCAGGCCGTGACCGCGACGTCGCGTGTCACCGGATTGGTGACACCCGTACCGAGACGCAAACGTCGCGTGGTTTGCGTCGCCAGAGCCAACTGCGAGAACGGGTCGGGGCTCAGGTTTTGTGTGTCAGGACACAACAAGACATCGAAACCCATGGCTTCGATTTCACCCGCGAGACGCGCCGTATATCCGGGCGACGCCTCCATCACGATGCCGAATTCAGTACTCATGGACGCGCAGTGTAACTGTATCGCAAACGCGCTAGCATTCGTGTTCATCGACAACCGAAGTCGGTTGCGAAACGCAACGGAGAGCCTACGGATGAATCGCCTACTTCGCAGTCTTCTGATCGCCGCCACCGCTGCGCTCGTCTGCAGCGCACCCTCCTGGGCTGACGAATACGCCGACACGAAAGAACTCTTTCGCAATGCCGGGCAAAGCGGCTCGTTCTTCGAGCGCAGTTACGGCTACGCCATCTTCCCGACCGTCGGCAAAGGCGGGCTCGGTGTTGGCGGTGCGCGCGGCGTCGGCAAGGTCTATGAACAGGGTCGCTATATCGGCGATGTCGTGCTCACCCAGTTGAGTCTCGGTTTTCAGGCAGGTGGTCAGGCCTACAGCCAGATCGTCTTCCTGCAAGACAAACGCGCGCTCAATGAATTCACGGGCGGCGAGTTCACGTTCGGCGCAGGCGTCGGCGCAGTCGCGATCACCGCGAGTGCCAACGCCTCCGCGAGCACTGCGGGGGCCAGTGCAGGTGTGTCCGGCGGCAAGAAAGACGCCAAGACAACCGGCGAGTTTTACCGCGGCTTCGCGGTATTCACCATTGCCAAGGGTGGCCTCATGTACGAGGCCGCCGTCGCCGGTCAAAAGTTCAGCTTTACACCCGCGGGTACCGCCAAACCTGCGGGCGCAACAAAGCAAGTTGCGCCCTCGATGCCGAAACCTGCCGACAAACCCTGAGTCAAGGTAGCGCCGCGCAGACGGCCCGCGCTCAGCGGGCCGTTTTTTCCCAACGCGGCGGCGTGGCAACAAAGGGCTTGATGCCGAGCTCGCGAAACACCGCTGAAGGATCGATGCCGCGGCCCTGAGTGACGACGAGCGCCACCTTGCGAATTGCGGTGATGTCTTGTGTCGGCTCGCCCTCGACGAGCACGAGATCGGCCAGTTTGCCCACTTCGAGACTGCCCCGATCCGCGAGCACTCGGCTGTACTTGGCGCCGTTCCAGGTGGCAATCCGCAGCACTTCGGACGCGGGAATGCCGGCCTGCACATAGAGCTCGAGCTCGCGCTGCAGCGTGAATCCCGCGATCGCATCGGTGCCCGCCACGAGCGGAATACCCGCGCGATGCATGCGACCGACGAAGTCGATCATGCGTGCGTAGGAGCGATTGTAAAGCGCGTGTACACGCTCATTCGGAATTCTCATGCCACCGCTGACGAGACCGCGCTGCAGCGTCACGGGCAGGTGATCGGCAATTGCCGCGTAAGCGGCCGACATCTCGCCGTCGCGCTGGCGCAAAAAATCGAAAGTGGTCAGTGTGGGGTCGACATTGGTACCGCGCGCTTTCAGCAAATCGATGAACTCACGCACTGCGGGCCCTTCGAAATCGAGCCCTGCAGTCTTCTCGGCCGGCAGATAGAAGCGCTGCAGCGTGCGGGTGTCGGTGCGCTCGTCGACCAAAAAATTGAGCATCACCTGATTGATGTGATTGAGCTCATCGAAGCCCGCCTCCACCACATCGCGAGCACGCAAGAAGGCAGGCACATGCCCACTCACACGCAGCCCGCGCTCATGGGCGTAAGCGACGGTTGCACGCAGGTGCTCGCGCGGAAAACTGTTGTAGATCTTGATCTGCGGATAGCCGTGCGCCGCGTACCAATCGACCGCGCGCTTCGCTTGATCGAGCGTACTGATCACGAAACCATTGCGCGCGCTGTAGGGGCTCTCGCCCTCAAGAAAACCGGTGGGCACGATCTGCGGACCAAAAATCGTGCCGGCAGCGGTTTCATCGATGATCTGCTGCACGGTCGGATTGTCGTTACCCAGATCGCGGACGGTGGTGACGCCGGTCGCAAGATTCAGACCGCCCTCCCAGCGACCGATATGTCCGTGCATGTCAAAGAGTCCGGGCAGCATCACCCGCCCGCCCGCATCGAGCTCACGCAGCGGCTGCGCAGCCTCGAGACCTGCGCCGGCGGGCTGAATGGAGGCAATGCGTCCACGCAGAATGTAGACGTCGTGCAGGCCTTCGCGCAGGCGAGCTTGTTCGCTGTCAAAGAGACGTGCGTTGCGAATCACGCTGAGTCCGTCGAGCGGCATCGACAAGCGCGGCACGAAGCCCGCCAGCAGCTGATTCTCGGCCGTCTTTTGAGCCTCGATGAGCCGTGCGCTCAGGCCCTCAAGCCCTGCCGGTACGGTCACGGCATAGCCCGGTATCACGTACGCAAAGAATTGCGGTGCCTCACCGCGCGTGATCCACACAAAGTCCGGCGTCAGCCCAAGACCGCTGAAAGCAACCAGTTCGATCTCGCGTCGTTGCTCGCCCTCGCCCAAGGCTAGCGTCGTGAGCGTGCGGCGCGTGACCTCACCCGTCGGCAACATGCCAAGTGTCTTGCCACCCGCAGTCAACCGCGCCATCTGCTCATAGACCATGCCGCTGCCCTGCAGCGGCAGATAGAGCTTGCCTGCGGCCGCATCGTTACTGCCACGCTCGGCGGTTGACTGCCACTTTGCACGCCCGTCCCTGCTCTCGAAGCGCTCGTCGACGGGCGACCCGTAGGTACTCTCGCCCGTAGCGACGTAGCGCTCCAGCGTGCCGTCGGCGGCGTAGCGAATGCGCTCGAGGATTTCCGGACCCCGACCGTTATCTTTGAAGAGGTAGCGCACGGTACAATCGCGGGAATCACCACAGGATTCGACGATCTCACCGGCCTTGTTGCCGCTATCAACGATGATCACCCAGCGCCGCTCGACCCCTGCAGCCTGCGTTTGCCGCTGCGGTTGAGACTGCGACTGCACCGGCACAGAGGCGCTCGCGATCACCAAAGAAAAAATGACCGCTGAAACCGACAAAAGACGTTTCAAGGACAGGCTATTCATGTCAGGGCCTCTAAGAATCAGCGACGATAATCGAGCGGCGGCGCGCGATCACCCACGGCACTTGCGTAACGAAAATCAGGTCCGCGCCGGCGTTCGAACTCTTCGCGGGCAGCAGTGATCAACGCCGGGCGCGAGAGCAGATCGACCGCCGTCAGCGCGAGCACCTTGCTGGCGTTTTCCATGCCCTTGAGGCCGATGCTCATGCCCCCTGCGGCAACGGCCTGCCAAGAGTGACCGGGCGTACCGGGCACCCAAGTTGCCGTTCGGAAGCCGATGGTGGGCACGGTCCAACTCACATCACCCACGTCGGTCGAGCCGAATGACATCCGCGCACCGATCGGTTGCACGTCGCGTTCGGAGCCGGGGCCGAGATCAGCTTCGGCAAAAGTGGTCGAAATCTTTGTCGCAAACGCCTGCTCGCTGGCATCCCATTGAGCGCCGCCCACTTTGCGCAATTTTTCATCGATGAGCACGGCCAGTGCATCATTGGGTAAAAGGCTATAAGCACCATGGATCACCTCGTGTTTGACCGAGGTTCCGGTGCCCATCGCCGCCGCCTCTGAAATCCGCACGAGCCGATCGAAGAGCTCGGCCATCACCATGGGATTACGATGCCGCACGTAGTAATACACTTCGGCAAATTCCGGGACGACATTCGGCGCATCGCCGCCACGGGTGATGATGTAGTGCAGGCGCGCATCATCCGGCATGTGCTCGCGCATCAAGTTGGCCATGTAGTTCATGGCCTCGACACCGTCGAGGGCCGAGCGGCCCCGATCCGGCGCGCCCGCAGCATGCGCTGCCACGCCGCTGAAGCGAAACTTGGCGCTCTTGTTGGCGAGCGACGGTTCGTTGGTCACGACGTTGCGATCGCCCGCATGCCAATGCAGCGCAATATCGACGTCGTTGAACAAACCGGCGCGCACCATGTAGGCCTTGCCTGCACCGCCCTCTTCGGCGGGCGTGCCATACACGCGAATCGTGCCCGAGCGCTTGTTGGCGAGCAGCCAATTTTTGACGGCGATGCCGGCTGACGTTGAACCCGTGCCAAAGAGATGATGACCACAGGCGTGTCCCGAGATCCGCCCGCGCAGCGGCGAACGCTCCGGAACCGCCGCCTGCGACACACCAGGCAGGGCATCCATCTCGGCCAAAATCGCGATCACCGGCTTGCCGCTGCCATATTCGGCGACAAAAGCCGTCGGCATGTCGGCAACGCCGGCGCGAACCGAGAAGCCGGCGTCACGCAATTCTTTTTGCAGACGCGAACTCGTCTGTTCTTCCTGATAGCCGACCTCGGCCCAGTTCCAGATCTCAAGCGCGACCGATCGATCGACCGCACGACGCGACTCGACGAAACGCAGCAGCGAGTCGTCAGCCGCCGCCACACCGCTCGAGATCGCGAGTACGAAGGCCCCGAGCAGTACAAAGAAAAAAGAATGTAGTTTCGAGATCATCGATACGCTCCGCAAATTCAAAACTCTGACAGCTTGGCGCTCAGGTTACCGCTCGAGTCCGAGCAGGCGATAAGCCTTGGCAAGGACCCAGGGGGGACCGATCATCAAATAAACGAGATCAGTGAAAAAACTCGGTCGGCGACCCTCGACAAGATGACCGACGAACTGGCCGATCCAGGCCAGCACAAATACCGCGATGCCGCCCAGCAGCAGCGCAAGGTTTCCAAAACTTTGCATGATCGAGGCATTCACCCAAAAACAAAGTGCAGCAAGTACGGCCGTACCGATTCCAAGCGGCACGGAGAGCCACAACCAGAAGAGCACAGCCGCCACCGCTGCGAGTGCAGCCCACGCACCTCGCTCGATGCCGATCACGGCAAAGGCTGTCGTCAGAATCTCGGGTACTGGCAGTGACTGCAAAATCGCCAGAAGCGACCAGACGATCGCCGGCACGCAAATGACGTGCAGCCGCTGATTGACGGGGTGCCGATGGTCATCGGCATAGTCGGCAAACCAGCGATCGACGGGGGTAGCGGAATTTGTTGCCATCGCGGTCAAGCTTAACCCAAGCGGGATATACCGCAGCAAAGGCGTTACCATGCGGGCCATGAGCAACAGTCAAAAAACTTGGGTCACGGTGCTCGTTTTCAGCCTCATCGCGTGGACGATGAGCAATCTCGACCAGTCGCTGTTCGGCTACGCCATCCCCGGCATCATGGCCGAGTATCAGGTGAGCCTCGAGGTCGTCGGCCTTATTCTCACCGCAGGCTTTGTCGCCGCGGCTTTCATGGTGATCCTCGCGGGTCTCGCGGCCGACACCTGGGGTCGACGCTTGACCCTCGCCGGGCTGCTCGCGCTCTCCGCTTTCTTTGTGGGTCTGCATGGCCTCGTGACTGATCTCACCCAGCTCACGGTGCTGCGCGCCCTCGCCTTTGGCGTGGCCGCCGGACTCGCGCCGATTACAGCTGCCTACGTCGCCGAATCGGCCCCGGCACGTCATCGCGGCATGCTGATGGGCGTGCTGCAATGCGGCTATCCACTAGGCTGGTTCTTGGCAGCCCTGCTCGCGGCGCCGCTGCTCGAATCGAGTGGCTGGCGCTCGATTTTTTTGATCGGCTTCGCTGTGGTGCCCATCGCCTTTCTGATCGCCTGGCGCCTGCCCGAGAGCCAGCGTTTCGAACAAGTCGCGGCCAATCGCAGCGGCGCCAAAGGGCTCGACTTCGGTTTGCTGCGCGAGCTCTTCTCGGCGCCCTACCGACGCCGCTCCGTCGGCTCCATCGTGCTGTTTTTCGCCTTTGGTTGCGCCTATGCAGGCACTGCGTTTTTCTTTCCGACCTATTTCATCACCGTGCGCGGCTACAGTCAGGCCGAGGCCGCGCAACTCGTGGGTCTCTCCAACGGTATCGCCATTTTTGGTTATCTCGCGGCTGCATGGGTAGGCGAGTACCGCATGACGCGACGCGACACCTTCGCTCTCTGGACCGTGCTCGGCGCCATCGCTCTCGTCGCCCTGATGTGGGTGCCACAAGCGCGCTGGCAAGATCTCGCGCTGTACGGACTCACCGGTGCGTTTTTCTACGGCAGCAATGCCGTGGTCGGCGCCCTGCTCACTGATCTTTATCCGACGCGCATGCGCACCACGGCCTACGCCGCCTGTGGCTCGGCGCCGTTGACCGTGGGCTTTGCGTTGTTCCCGGCTCTGGTACCCCTCGCGGTCGGCAGCATCGGCTGGCAGTGGTCGTTTTCTTTGATGATCGCACCGCTCTTGCTGGTGGCGGCGCTCGCCGCACTCACGCTACCGCGCATCGTCTCGGGTCGAGACGTCGACGAGGTTTGACAGACGCAACCGGCAAGAACCGCTGTGCTGCAGTGCAATCAACCGTGACTGACCGTGTCGTCGAGAGGCTCGGGGCGTGAGACTGGCGCGCCCAGCGGCTCGGCGCCCGGCGGACGTTCGATGTAACGACGAACCGTGCCGCGTTCGCCCTCGATAATGCCGAGCAAACGCTGGCGAATTTCCTGATCGCCAAGCGTTGGCCGCGTTTGCCGGCGCAGGTAATCGATCCAGGTCGGACTTTCGAAGCGCTCGACCCAAAGTGTGGGTTCATCGAGGTCCTGACACACTGACCAGTTGCGGGCGCCGTCGCGTCGCCGTATGCGCCCCAATTCATTGACCACGGCGACGAAGCGCGCTGCGTTCTGCTCGGGCACCCGATACTCGAGTGTGACCACGATAGGCCCTGCCGACTCGTGCAGTTCGACGCGCGGGGGTTGCAAGGTTGCGTTGACGTGCGGGTCGAGTGATCCTGAGCGTGCAACCGACACCGGCAGCCAGTGAGCGACGGCAAAAGTGCTGAGCGCCGAAAAGCCTGCCACCAATAGCGTCTCGCGCAAGCCGATCTCCGTGGCGAGATGTCCCCACATCCAGGCGCCAACGGCCATGCCTGCGAAAGCAAAAGTTTGATAAGTCGCCAGTGTTCTGCCGGTTACCCAGCGCGGCGAGGACAACTGCACGGCAATGTTGAAATTGGCGAGCCCGAGCGTCCATACGAATCCGGCGATCACGTGCGCAATCAGGGTCGTCGCCGCCCAGGGACTCTGCGAGATGGCGACCGTTGCCAACATCGCTACCGCACATAATCCGCGCAGCAAAAGATCGCTGGAAAATCGCGCCCGGAAGGCAGCACTGGACAGCGCGCCGAGCATCGCGCCGACACCAAAGCCGCCGAGCAGTACACCGTAAGTGGGTGCGCCGCCACCGAGCAAATCGCGCGCAACGACCGGCATGAGCGCGGGCACCGCCGAGATCGGTACGGTAAACAACACGGAGCGAAACATGATGGCGGACAAATTGGGCGACAGCCGCACGTAGCGGATACCGGCCGCGATGGCCGCCGCGAGCGGCTCGGGCGGCAGATCGCGTTGCGGTTTGGGCAGACGCCACCAGAGCAAGGCCGCGATCAGTCCGAGATAGGAGAGGGCATTGATGGTGAACGCAACCCCCGCCCCCGCCGTCGCCACAATGACACCGCCGATCGCGGGCCCGACGCTGCGCGCCACATTGAACCCCATGGCGTTCGCCATCACCGCAGCCGGGATCGATTCGCGCGGAACCTGCTCGCCAATCGAAGCCTGCCAAGCGGGTGCGAAGGCAGCCGCACCACAGCCAATAAAAAATGTCAGCACCAACAGCACGACCGGCGTGATCTCACCGAGCAGGGCGAGCAAGGCAAGCGCCAGCGACGCCGTCAACGCCAAAATTTGCGAGGCGAGCATCAGCAAACGACGATCGTAGTTGTCGGCGAGTGCACCCGCGATCAGCGACAAAAAGAAAAACGGCAGCGCACCGACGGCCTGTACCAGCGCAATGTCATCGGCGCCTGGCGCGATCAGCGCCATCTGCCAAGAAGCGCCCACCGTCTGGATGAGACTGCCGAAGGAGGACGCCAACGAAGCCCACCAGAACACCGCGAACACGCGATAACGAAACGGTGCAAGCGTCGAGGCTTGCCATCGTTGGAACCGGGAAGGTGTGGTGGAATTCATGGGGAAATCTGCGCGGGGATTTTACCCTGATGTGCAGAGGCGAGACGGGTATCATTTTGTCATGACGGTCACCCTCGAACGGATTCGCGAGGCCGCAGCCCTGCTGCGAGGGCAGATCATTCGCACCCCCTGCCTGCGCTCGCAGACCCTGTCGGCGATCACGGGCGCCGAGATCTATCTCAAGTTCGAAAATCAACAGTTCACGGCGTCGTTCAAAGAGCGCGGCGCGCTCTGCAAGTTGTCGCAGCTCAATGCCGATCAGCGTCGGCGCGGCGTGATCGCGATGTCGGCCGGCAACCATGCGCAGGGTGTAGCGCATCACGCTTCGCGGCTCGGCATTCCGGCGACTATCGTCATGCCGGTGAATACGCCGTTCAACAAAGTTCAGCAGACGAGGCTGCTCGGCGCCCGCGTGGTGCTGCACGGTCAGCAGCTCGCTGAAGCCGAGAGTCACGCCCACGAGATCGCGCGGCGCGAGAATCTGGTGTTCGTACATCCGTACGACGATGAAGACATCATTACCGGTCAGGGCACGGTCGCGCTCGAAATGCTCGAAGATCAGCCTGATCTCGACTGCCTCTGCGTACCCATCGGCGGCGGCGGACTGCTCGCCGGGATGGCGGTGGCCGCGCAGAGCATCAAGCCCACGATCCAACTTTTAGGCGTTCAGACCCGATCTTTCCCGGGGATGTATTCGGCGATCCGCGGCGAACCCATGGAGTTCGGCACGCAAACCATCGCTGAAGGCATCGCGGTACGTAACGTGGGTGGGATCACCCGCGAACTCATCGCGGCCCACGTCGCCGAGATTCTGCTGGTCGACGAGGCCGACATCGAACGCGCGATCAGTCTGTTGATCGCCATCGAAAAAACGGTGGTCGAAGGCGCAGGTGCCGCAGGCCTCGCTGCCGTGCTCGCACATCCCGAAAAATTCAATGGCCGCAAAGTCGGTCTCGTACTGTGTGGCGGCAACATCGACACTCGGCTGCTTGCCATCGTGCTGCAGCGCCAACTCATTCGCGAACGTCGCCTGGTCACGCTGCGCTTCGAGAGTGCCGATCAGCCGGGAACTTTGGCGCGGATCGCAGGCGTGATCGGCGAGGCCGGGGGCAACATCATCGAAGTGGCGCACCATCGACTATTTCTTGATGTGCCCGCCAAAGGGGCTGATCTCGACTTCACCGTCGAAACGCGCGATGCAGAACACACCGAGACTTTGCTCAATGCCCTGCGCGGCGCGGGTCTCGAACCGCGCGTGCTCTCGACGAGCGGCGCCTAACGCGGACAGGCTCGCGGCGGCAGGCCAGTGACCGCGGCGACATCCGCACCCGGCGGCAGCGCGCGCAGTTCGAGGTGCTGCACACCCGGGGGCACGGTGGGCGCGAGGGTCACCGAAACCTGAAGCGTGCCGCGTTCGCAATCGAGCAACCAATCACCGCGCAGCGCATTCTCGCTGTAGAGATAACCCGGCCGATCACGACAGCGGCCGAGGGTCTCGCGCAGCTTGGCGAACTCGGCCTGACGCCGGTCTTTGGAACGGTCGAGGAAAAGATTCATCGCTGCGAGTCGATCGATGAGGGCATCGTCCCAGGAGTTAATCAAAGAATTGATGCCAAGGCGCGCCTCGCGCAAGGCTGGCGCGGGCTGAACCTCTCGCGGCACCAGACCCCCGGTCTGCTGCAGCGCCGCGAGAGCTTCGTCGAACACACCACCCCAACCGGTGTAGGTTCGATTGCCGAAGGCAATCAGTCCCACACCATATTCCGGCAACCAACGCATTTGCGAGCCGAAACCCGGCAGGCCACCGCTGTGCGCGACGACATGACCGAAATCGCAACTCTGCGAAATCCTCAGACCGTAACCATAGCCTCCCGAGTTGAGGGTGATCGCACCCGCACTGCTGCGCGCAACCACCGTCGGCCGAGCACGCCACAATTGCTGCATCTCACGCAGCGAGGCGCGCGATAGCGGCGGTTTCGCGACGCCATCGCGCGGCGGCCAAGCATCAAGGAAAAGCCCGACATAGCGCGCAAGGTCATCGAGCGAAGTGAGCATGCCGCCCATCGCACCGAATGCCCCATCGGCAAGCTGCGGCTCGAGTTTCCAAAGATCATCTTCGCGGCGATAACCGAGCGCAAGTTGATCGGCCGGCACCGCTTGTGGCTCGAGTGTGGTGGAGTGCATGCCGAGCGGACGCAGGATCCGTTGCTGCACATAGTCGCCGTAATTCATGCCCGACACACGACTCACCACTCGTCCGAGTAGCGCAAAGCCATAATTCGAATATTCATAGGCGACGCCTGGCGCATTCGAAAAGGCGATGCCTTCACGCAAGAGTTCATCGAAACGCGCTTCCGAAATGGCGAGTTGCTGATCGCCCCAAGGGTTGTCTTCCGGGAAGCCCTCCGAGTGCGTCAATAAATGCCGCAGCGTGATGCGTGGCGAATCGGCGGTCGGGTAGCGCAGCTGTCGAAGCTCGGGCAGATATTTTTCGGCCGGGTCATCGAGCGCCAACTTGCCGGCATCGCGCAGCTGCAGGATCGCCATCGCCGTAAAACTTTTGGTCATTGAGGCGATGCGGAATACGCTGTCGGGCTTGACGGGCGCGCCACCCGCCACGTCGCGCAAGCCCGAGACCCCGACATGCAGCAGCTTGCCGTCGATCACCACACCCCAGGCCGCACCCGGGATTTTCTCGCGATTCAAAAAATCGGCGATGTTCTTGTCGATGACCGGAAAAGCCTGCGCCAGTTTTCGACCTCGCTGCGGATCAGCGAAGCGCGCAGGTTCAGCCACCCACGTGGCCACCGGCCCCGGAGAGACCGCACTTGCTTGTGCGCCGCCAAGCGCCGTGAAAGCCAGTGCGCAGATTCCAAAGAAAATACGCCGACCAAGGACGGCGACTGTGGAAAATCCCATAGTCATGGTAGTAGGATACCTCAGTTTTCCGCTTAGCATTTTCGCAGGGGCACCATGATTACACGCATCGAACCTGGCAAGCGCATGTCTCAGGCCATCGTGGCCAACGGCTTCGTATTCCTTGCTGGTCAAGTGGCTAACCGGCCCTCGCGCGAAGTCGAAGATCAAACTCGACAGGTGCTCGACCAAATCGATGACCTGCTCGCCAAAGCCGGTAGCAGCAAAGAAAAAATCGTTAGCGCCACCGTCTACCTTGCTGATATCGATGATTTCGCGACCATGAATCTCGTCTGGGACGAATGGGTACCGGCCGATGCCAAACCCGCTCGCGCAACCCTCGAAGCGCGCCTCGCCACGCCGTCGCTGAAAGTCGACATTCAGGTCATCGCTGTCCTCTGATGCGTTACACCCGCTGATGCGTCCCACTGAGTGAACCGCCAGCGTATGCGGCTCGCTCGTCTCCTTGCAGCGCTGACGCTTTCTCTGAGCGTCATCGCGAACGGACCGTCTCTCGCAGCAGCCGAAACCACGCAACCCGCCCGCACTGCACGGACCGTCGCGGGGCTCACGCGCACCGGCGTCGATGTGCTGCAAGCCGAGAACTTTCGTCGTCTCGCTGGCCAGCGCGTCGGCCTGCTGACCAACCATACCGGCAAAGCACGCGACGGCAGCGCGACCATCGATTTATTGAGTGCCGCGACCGGCGTGAGGCTGGTCGCTCTGTTCAGTCCAGAACATGGGATCCGCGGCGAGCTCGATGCCAAGGTCCCCTCATCGGTCGATACCAAAACCGGACTTGTCATCCATTCGCTTTACGGCGATAGCCGCCGTCCCGCTGCGAAGACGCTCGAAGGCCTTGATGTGATCGTCATCGATCTGCAAGACATCGGCGCGCGCTTTTACACCTACATGACGACCATGGGCTACGTCATGGAAGCAGCCGCACTGCGCGGCATTCAGGTCATGGTGCTCGATCGGCCAAACCCGCTTGGCGGAGCGTTCGTCGAAGGACCGAGCTTGCAAGCCGATGAGCGCGGTTTCACCACTTATTTTCCGACGCCCATTCGCCATGGGCTCACCTTGGGTGAACTCGCGCGTTTATTTGATGGCGAGCGACAAGACCCGACGCTGCGTCTCGGTAATCGGCTCAGCGTGATCCCCATGCAACACTGGTCACGCGAGTTCTGGTTCGACCACACCGGTCTCACCTGGACCGACCCCTCTCCCAACATGCGCAGTCTGGTCGCGGCAAGTCTCTATCCGGGAGTGGCCACTATCGAGGGCAGCAATGTATCGGTCGGCCGCGGGACTGATCGCCCCTTCGAACTGGTCGGTGCGCCATGGATCGACGGCCCACGACTCGCAGCCCGACTCAATGCCGCAGCCATTCCGGGGCTGAGCGCCTATCCCGTCAACTTCACGCCCCGAGCATCAAAGTTTTCAGGTGAGCGCTGCAGCGGCGTCGCCTTGGTGGTCACAGACCGCAACGCTCTGCGGCCCGTTCGGCTTGGGCTGGAGCTGGCGGCAGCCCTGTTCGAGCTTCACGGCGCGAGCTTCAACATCGACGCAACTTCGGGTCTCTTTGGTCGCGAGGTCATTACGCGAATCCGGCGCGGCGATTCGCTGCGCGATATCGAGAACAGCTGGACTGTCGACGAAGCGCGCTGGCGGAACTTGCGAACCCGATATCTGCTCTACTGATCCATGCTTGCTTTCCCCAGGGCTTTCACACTCGCGCTGCTGATCACGGCAATTCCACTGTCGTTCGCCGAGCGCGCTCGCGCCGAAACTCCGCAGGTCGCCGAGGTCGTCGTCACCGCAGCCGAACCCAAGTACGTGGCGCCGACCCTGCGCGACCGTATCGGACGGATCTGGGCACCGGTGTATGTCAACGGCCAAGGCCCGCTGCGACTCGTGCTCGATACCGGCGCGACGACGTCCGCGCTCACCCACGATGCCGCAAATCTTTTATCTCTCGACCCAGGTCGCTCTCCCCCCGTCTTGTTGCGTGGCACGACCGGCAGCTCGAAGGTTCCGGTTGTCAAAACACGGCAAATCGAGATCGGTGATTTTTTGACCGAGAACCAGCGCATGGTATTGGTGGACGATGCTTTCGGCGGTGCCGATGGCGTGCTTGCCACGCGCATGCTGCGCGACCGACGCATCCACGTCGAGTTTCGCAAAGATCGTATCGAGATCACGCGGTCCAAAAGTCAGCCGGCTCCACCGGGTTTTTCGACCATACCGGTCAAGTTTGCCGGGCGTGAAGTCCCTTGGGTCGAGGCCTGGGTCGGATCAGTGAAAGCCAAAGCGGTCATCGATACGGGCGCGCAGCAAACCATGGGCAATCTCGCCTTGCGCAACGCGCTCGCGAGTACGCGCCGCCGCAGTCTCGACGCCCGCAATGAAGGCGTGATCGGCGTAACCGGAGATGTGCAAGAGGGCATCAATCTCGCAGTACCGACGGTACGACTCGGCAACGTTCGAATACAGAATGCGCGAATCAATTTCCTTGATCTGTACATCTTTGATCACTGGGGCATGCTGGATGAGCCTGCCATGCTGATCGGCATGGATGTGATCGGCGTCCTCGATACCTTCATCCTCGATTACCGTCGCCGGGAGTTGCAGCTGCTCACACGCAGCACAATACTATCCAAGGAACGGGAATAGTCCCCGCAAGGGGTAGGGTATGAACTGGCTGCACGACATCTGGAAGCGCTTCGACGAGCGCACGCTGCTCAACTCGCTGCCTGCGCGTGAACGCGCCGAGCTGCAGAATCGTTTGCTGCTCGAACGAGCCGAACGCATCGCGACGATCGGTTGGATAGGCATTCCGGTTGCGTTCTTGTTGTTTGCCATCGACTACAGTCGTTGGCGAGCCGGTACTCTGTTCGAGTCACCCGCCAATGTCGCGATTTTATTGAGCCATGTGCTGATGCTGATTGCGGGGCTCTTGGCTTTGCTGCTGCGCAAACACCAACAGCAACATCCCAAAGATCCGCAGCTCACAGTGCAAAATTTGCATCTCGCTTTGACTCTGGCTGGGACCATGGCAAATGGACTGTTCGGTCTTGCCGATCGCGCCGAGGTATTCGCCTATGGCTCAGCGGTCGCTGTGCTGAACTTTCTCTATCCGCTGCGCTATCGCACGCGGATCATGCTCGCCTCGTTCTTGCTGGGTGCAGCCGTCCTCATCACGTTCGCAAAAATGCCGCGCGGCACCCCGGAGTTTTCGCTGATTTTGGGTGAGGTGGTCGCGATCTCCATTTTCGCGGCGGTCGCGGGCGGTGCCATTTATCGACAGCTACTGAGAGCAGTGCGCTCGGAGCAGATTCTGGAACGACTGGCCAATCGTGACGGACTTACCGAAATTGCCAATCGCCGACACGCCGAGACCATGCTCGAATCTCAACTCGCCGCGATCGATGCAGAGCGGACGCTGACTCTGTTGATCGCCGACATCGATCACTTCAAGCGAGTCAACGACTCTGCAGGGTATGCGATCGGCGATGAAGTCCTGCGCGGTTTTGCAAAATTGCTCGAAGAGAGCTGCCGCAGCGATGACCTTGCGGCGCGCTGGGGTGGCGAGGAATTCGTCATCTTGTGCAGGAACACCGACGCTGCAGGTGCCAAACGGCTCGCCGAACGTATACGCCTCGCCTTCAGCACCTCCGAGACACAAGGCTGCGGTCGCTGCACCGCGAGCTTCGGAATTGCCGAGGCTCGATCCGGAGATACCGTCGAATCTCTGTTGCAGCGGGCTGATACCGCGCTCTATGCAGCCAAGCACGACGGCCGAAACCGCACGGTCGTCGCTGGCTAGCCTCGCGGCGAACCCGCCTCGAGATCAACGTATTCGCCACTACGCAGCACTTCGAGCTGCTGCCAAAGATCACTCACGTGCTCCTGCCAAAAGCGCGCACTCGTGAACCAGGGAAAAGCCCGAGGGAATGCCGGGTCATCCCACCGCGTCGCGATCCACGCTGAGTGGTGCACCATGCGCAAGGCCCGTAGCGGTTCGATGAGCAACAATTCATCGGTATCGATGTGGTGAAACTCGCGATAGCCGGCCGCGAGCTCTCGCCACTGCCCACGACGCTCGTCCAGAGAACCCGAGAGGAACATCCACAGATCTTGAATGCGCGGACCACTCATGCAGTCATCGAGGTCAACGAACACGGGTCCCCGTTCGTTCCAGAGCACATTGCCGAGATGGCAATCACCATGCAGTCGAATGCGGGATAACGGTCCTGCTTGATCGACTTTCTCATCGATCGTTTCGAGAAGCTCAGCAGAGACTTCCGCGTACTTGTCGATGAGGGTCGCATCCAGCGAGCCGAGTCGAGTCATTTCTTCGAGAAACCGTGATCCGAGCAGCGCATCGCGCGCCTGCCAGCCAAGACGGTCGCTACTGAGTAGGGGTCGGTGCAAAAAGCGACGACGCGCACCGACCGCGTGCATGCGTCCAAGCGTGCGACCCACGAGCTCGAGCGAACCGCGAGCGTCGATCTCGGCACCGCGTGCTGCAAGGCGGGGAAATACCGCAAATCGCAGTCCCGCGCGCTGATGCAGCAGCCGATCGCTGATGACAAGCGGCGCGGCGACGGGTAAGTCAGCGCTCGCGAGTTCCGTACCGAACTCGAGCTCTTCGAGAATCTGCGCGTCACTCCAGCGGCTGGGCCTATAAAATTTGAGCACCAGCATGCCGTGCGTCTGCGAGCCCACCTGATAGACGCGGTTTTCGTAGGAGTTGAGGGCAAACAAACGACCATCGCAATCCATGCCCAAAGATTCGACGGCCTCGAGCACGGCATCGGGCGAAAGCGCCTCGAAGGGTCTCGACACCGACACGATCAATGCGCCGACTTGAGCAGGTCTGCGGCTTTCTCCGCGATCATGATCGTGGGCGCGTTGGTGTTGCCGCCGATCAAGCGTGGCATCACCGAAGCGTCAACTACCCGCAGGCCTTGCACACCGCGCAGTCGCAACTCGGCGTCGACCACCGCGTTGTCATCGGCACCCATTCGACAGGTCCCTACCGGGTGATAAATCGATTCGGCCTTGGCCCGAATCGCCACTTCGAGTTCGGCATCCGTCTGTATCGCGGATCCCGGGAATACCTCGTGACTCCGATAGTCGGCGAAAGCCTGGGTGGCAAAAATTTCGCGCGATACGCGTACGCCCTCGAGGAGATGCCGAAGATCAGCGGGTTCGCTCAAATAATTGGCATGGATACGCGGTGCATCGAGCATGGACGCCGAACGCAAACCAATATGCCCACGGCTCTGCGGCCGAAGATAACAGGCGTGCAGGGTATAGCCGTGGCCTGGAAGTTTGTTACGACCGTGGTCATCGAGCTGCGCCGGCACGAAATGGAACTGCAAATCAGCACGTTCGTCGCCCGCCAACCTCGAGCGCAAAAAACCGCCCGTCTCCGCGATGTTCGAGGCCCCTGGCCCACTGCGAGTGACCAGATAACGCAGACCCGCGAGACCTTCCTCGAGAAGATCGAAATCATAGGTCACGGCGCGCGAGCTCTTTTGCAGCGTGCAATAGTCGAGGTGGTCCTGCAGATTTTTGCCCACTTCGGGGTGCGGCACCTCGACCTTGATACCCGCTCGCTCGAGCTCATTGATGGGGCCGATACCGGAACACATCAGCAGTTGCGGTGACGCGATTGCACCGCCACAGAGCAGCAGTTCACGCCGGGCTCTGACCTGTTGCGTGGCAGAGCCGCGGCGGTATTCGAGAGTGGTCGCTCGCCCGCCCTCGAAAATGACTCGCAGCGCGATGGATCGCGTGCCGATCTCGAGATTGCCGCGGTGTCGTGCCGCGGTGAGATAAGCCACGGCGGTGCTGCAACGACGCGCCTCGATCAGCGTCGCCTGATAAGGCCCGAAGCCCTGCTGCGTCGCGCCGTTGAAGTCGTTATTGCGCGGGTAACCGAGCTCGGCTGCCGCCTCGAGAAACACTTCACTCAAAATATTCCGGTGTCGCAGATCCTCGACATGCAAGGGACCGCTGCCACCGTGGAACTCCGAGGCACCGCGCTGCTGATGTTCCGCCTTGCAAAAGTACGGCAGCACGGAGCGGTAATCCCAACCCGGCAACCCGAGCGCAGCCCACTCGTCATAGTCGCGCGCATCGCCACGGATGTAGCACATGGCATTGATCGAACTGCTGCCGCCTAGCACTCGGCCGCGCGGCCAAAACAGCCGACGATTCTGCAAGTGCGGCTCGGGCTCGGTCTCGTAGTACCAGTTGATGCGTCGGTTACCAACCAGTCGCGCCAAACCCGCGGGCATGTGAATGAGCGGATTGAGATCGCGCCCCCCCGCCTCGAGCAGCAGCACGCGTACCGAGGGATCTTCGCTCAGGCGCGCGGCGAGTACACAGCCTGCCGATCCGGCACCGACGATGACATAGTCGTATTCCTGCATCGATCGAGTTCCTCGCCTGGTGTCGGAAAGCCTTGGTGACCCGTGTATCTATACTGTAAGAAAGGCGGCGAGTACACCCGCGTACTCGGCGGCCCGCGCCGGATCATGCAACGGATGATCATCCGCAAAAAAATGTTGTGCTGCCGCAGGCAGCAAGTCGCAGGCCTGCGAAAAGTGAGCTGCCAGCGTATCGGTTCTTGCGCCAAGCAACAAAACGGGCTGACGAACCGTCGGCAAGGTTTTCGCAAGATCGTAGGCAGCGGAAATGGGCGCCGACGAAACAAAGTCGGTTTCAAGATAGTCGATCATTGCCGGCCAAAGATATTCGATGCTTTGCGGCGTGACCGCAAAACCCGACAGATAGTGCTCGAAGGTGGTGCGTACGGTACGAAACACCAAAGATTCATGACTGCCATCGGCGGCGGGGGACGGCCGTCTCGCCTGCCCCATGGCCGCAAACGTCGCAGCTAGCTCCGGCGTCAAAAACGGACAGCCATCGAGCATGACGCGTCCGACGAGCCCCGGATGATGCCGCGCAAGCTCAACCGCAACACAGGCGCCGCTGTGCCCGCCCAGCACCGACACAGGGCCCGACACGTCGATCGCCTGCAAAGCAGCAGCGACCGAATGTGCCCAAGCAGTCATCGACCAATTTTCGGGGCGCGGATCGGAACGTCCGTAGCCGAGTAGATCGATGGCAATCGACTCATAACCACGCTCGGCTAACGCCTGCATCACCCCGACATACATGCGCGAGGACAAGGGCAGCCAATGAATAAGCACGACGCAGCCCACGCTATCGCGCGGCGCCGGCAAACGTCGATAATGCACCTGCCCGTGTGCGGTGTTGGCATATGCTTTCGGTATGAGATCCTTCGACATGACGGTTAATCCCCTGCTGCAAGCGCTGGCGCAGAATATCGCGTTCTTCCTGATCGCGAGCCTGTACGTCTGGATCGGTGCGCGTCGCACCTTGGGTACCGCGGCGTTTCCCGGCCCGCGGCCGCCACCGACCTGGTTCAAAGTATGGCTGGTCGTGATCTGGCTGGTTGGCTTGGTGCTGCCTTTGGTCACACTGGTTGCCGAGGGTGTGCTGCGCGCGAACAGTGCCCTCGTCATCGGTCTCGGCGCGTACCTCGTCATGTTCGTGATGCAAGTC
>Ga0194129_10004126_pt1 | contig 19605 bp, 9 predicted proteins | sample TA2KigCa35mmetaG_FD_150862 | JGI IMG/M metagenome (GOLD analysis project Ga0194129, IMG submission 150862) | Freshwater microbial communities from Lake Tanganyika, Tanzania - TA2015038 Kigoma Deep Cast 35m | ecosystem: Environmental > Aquatic > Freshwater > Lake | place: Tanzania: Lake...
GCTTTTAGCCGGCCTGCTGGCTACCGGCTGTGCCTTGCTGCCCGCTGCGCAAGACGGCTCTGCGCCCGAAAAGGCGAAGCCCAAATTCACCAGCCCGCCTAAGCCGAAGAGAGAACAAGCTGTGCCGCGGCCCGTTATCGAGCCGGTCGCTGTTTTCACCGGCAAGGTCGTGCTCGTTAACGCACCGCTTAAATATGTAGTTATCGAGGGCGTCATCGGCCGCCTGCCACCGGTGGACCTATCCTTAAACGTCTATCGCGGCGGCCAAAAGGTTGGCGGAGTGATCGTCTCGAACCAGTCGCGCGGTGCAAACTTTGCCGCGGACATTTCTGTAGGTGAAGCCCGAGTGGGTGACACGGTGCGCAGCGATTGAACTTGTTTCGGTTTGAAACGATCACAAATCGCTTGATGAAGCCCACTCCGCTGCTTCAAAAGGTATGGTTAAACGAATGAAACTTTTCCTCTTCACCCTCGTGGCCCTGAATATCGCGGTCTGCGCCTCTCTGCAAGCCGCCGCACCAAACCCGCCCCAGGGCTTCCGCGCGCTCTTTAACGGCAAGGACCTCACCGGCTGGTATGGCTGGAATCCGCATTCCTCAGCCAAGCTCACCGGAGAGAAGAAGGATGCGAACCTCAAGCTACAGCGCGCCGATTTTCCGAAACACTGGACCGTTGAGAACGGCGAACTGGTCAATGGCGGCACCGGGCCTTATGCGACAACGGACGCTGAGTTTGGCGACATTGAATTGCTCATCGAATACAAAACTGTCGCAAAAGCCGACAGCGGTATCTACCTGCGCGGTACGCCGCAGGTGCAAATCTGGGATCACAACCAGATATTCGACGAAAAGAAGCCTGACCGTAAACCCCACCTCGGCTCTGGCGGCTTGTTCAACAACACACCCGGCAAGCCCGGCCGCGACCCACTTGTGCTAGCTGACAAGCCCTTCGGCGAGTGGAACAGCTTCCGTATCCGTCAGGTCGGCGACCGCACTTGGGTTTGGCTCAATGACAAGCTCGTCGTTGCCGGCACAGTGATGGAGAACTACTGGGATCGCACTCATCCGCTACCCGCAAAGGGGCCGATCATGCTGCAAACCCATGGCGGCGAGATTCGCTGGCGCAATCTTTTCGTACGCGAGATCAACGCCGCGGAGGCGAAACAGTTGTTGGCCGCTGAAGTTGCAAAGTGACCGAACTTACTTTTCATGAGAACGCTTCCACTTTTGCTCGTGTCCGTCCTGCTAACCTGCGGCCTTACCCGCGCCACGCAGCCCAACCTCATCCTCTTCCTCGCCGACGACCTCGGGTGGGGCGACCTCGCGTGTTACGGCCATCCCGTCATCAAGACGCCGAACCTCGACGCGTTCGCGAAGCAGGGCGTGCGGCTGACCCATTGTTACTCGGCGAGCGCAGTGTGCAGCCCGTCGCGTTCGGCGTTGCTCACCGGACGCACGCCGCACCGAAACGGCGTTTACACCTGGATAGCCGAGGGTGCGCCGGTGCACTTGCGAACCAGCGAAGTCACGTTGCCCAAGCTGCTCAAAGGTGCTGGCTACGCGACCTGCCACAGTGGCAAGTGGCACTTGAACGGCCTGTTCAACAACCCCGCGCAACCGCAGCCCGGCGACCACGGTTACGACTGGTGGATGGCCACGCAGAATAACGCCGGCCCGTCGCACGAGAACCCGAGCAACTTCGTCCGCAACGGCCAGCCGGTTGGACGCCTCGAAGGCTACTCTGCGCCGCTCGTGGTTAGCGAAGCCGTGACGTGGCTGAAGGAAAAGCGCGACCCGGCCAAGCCCTTCTTCCTGGCCGTGTGGACGCATGAGCCGCACTACCCGATCAAGTCGGACCCCAAGTTCAAGGCGCTCTATCCCGACCTCGCCGACGACGTGCAGCGCGAGCATCACGCGAACGTCACGCAGATGGATTTCGCCTTTGGCCAGCTCATGAAAGCGCTCGACGAACAAAAACTCGCGGACAGCACGTTCGTCTTCTTTACCTCGGACAACGGCCCGGAAGGCAACGGCACCACCACGCCCGGGCGTGGCTCGACGGGCGGGTTGCGCGACCGCAAGCGGTCGATGCACGAAGGCGGCATCCGCGTGCCGGGCCTCGCGCGTTGGCCGGGCAAAATTCCCGTCGGCTCCGTGAGCGACATGCCCGTCATCGGCAGCGACATGTTTCCGACGATGCTTGGCATCGCGGGCGTGAAACCACCCGCCGGCCGCGTGCTCGACGGTGTGGACGTGCTGCCCGCGCTCACCGGCAAGGCGACGAAGCTCGACCGCCCGCAGCCGCTCTACTGGCGCTTGCACATGGCCCCGAACGCGAAGATCGCGATGCGCGTGGACGATTGGAAAATTCTGGCGAACGCCGAGCTGACCGAGTTCGAACTCTACAACCTCAAGACTGATTCGGCAGAAGCCACTGATCTCAAGTCAGCCGAACCGCAGCGCTTCGCCGCGCTGCGCGAACAGCTTCTCAAGCACAATGCTGCTGTTGAAGCCGAGGGCCCCGACTGGTGGAAGACCTTGGGTCCGAACGGTGGCAAGGCGAAAGCCAACGAGGGCGCGCCAAAAAAGAAAGAGAAGCAAAAGTGAGTCCTCTCCGTTTCACCGCCGCTTGGCTTCTGCTATTCGTCTGCGGCTCATCACCCGCGCAGGAGGCCGATGGATTGCGCGTGCTCTCCGACCTCGCCTACAAATCCGGCGACACGCTCACCGATTACGAGCGCAAGCGCTGCAAACTCGACGTCTATCTGCCACCGACGGGCAAAGGTTTTGCCACGCTCGTCTGGTTTCACGGCGGAGGGTTGAAAAACGGCGACAAGGGCGACACGCAGGACGACTCGGTGAAGACAGTGAAAATTGCCCGCAGCCTCGCGGCTAATGGCCTTGCAGTCGTCGCGCCGAACTACCGTCTCAGTCCGAACGCAAAATATCCTGCCTACATTCAGGACGCCGCCGCTGCCGTCGCGTGGGCACAAAAGAATCTCCCCCCACATGGCGCCGACCCAACGAAGCTCTTTGTCGGCGGCCATTCTGCGGGCGGCTACCTCGCGCTGATGCTGGGCATGGACGCGCATTTTCTCGCGGACGCGGGGGTGAAGCTGGATCGCATCGCGGGATTCATCCCCGTCAGCGGACAGACCATGACGCACTACACCATCCGTGAGGAACGCGGCTTGGCGAAGAATTCCGTTATCGCCGACGAAGCCGCCCCCGTGCATTTCATCCGCAAAGAAACGCCCCCCTTCCTCGTCCTCTACGCGGACCGCGACATGGCCGCACGCGCAGAGGAAAACCTGTTCTTCGTTGCTCTGATGCAAGGCGCGGGCAACAAAGGCGTGGTGGGCAAGATGGTTGCCGACCGCACCCACGGCACCATCGCGAGCAAGCTGGCGGAAGCCTCTGATCCTGGCCGCGCGGCGTTGCTGGAGTTCATCCAAGCCCACCGTGCGAAGTAGCAGCGCCTTCCACCGCCCACTTCCCAAGCGCGCGGTGATTGGGCTAAGGTTGGCCCATGAAACATCCATTGCTGGTGGTCGCCCTCTACTCCCTTGCTTCCGTCCTGTCGCCACTCTCCTCGGCGCAGAACACCGCGCCGCTCAAGCAGGCGCTGACCTTTCACGCCTCGTTCGACCAAGGCTTCGATGCCGATTTCTCGCGTGGGGAGAAGGGCGCGCTTTCCCGCACCAAGCAAGGCACCGTGCCGCTGGCGGCGAACGAGGAACTGAAGCTCGTGCCCGATGGGCGCTTCGGCGGCGGGCTGCATTTCACGAAGAAGGGCTCCACCCAGCCGCGGTTCAAGGGCGCGGGCGTGCTCGGCTACAACGACAAGAGCTGGAGCGCCAGCGTCTCCGTCTGGCTGCGGCTTGACCCGGACAAGGACTTGGAGCCGGGCTATTGCGACCCGGTGCAGATCGTCGGCGACGATACGAAGAAGGGTTTTATCTTCTTGGAATGGTCGAAGGACGAGACGCCGCGCGAGTTCCGCTTCGCCATCCGGCCAAAGATCGAGCTGTGGAACCCTAACGGCCTCGACTGGGCGAAGATGACCGACGCCCAGCGCCCGGCGGTGAACCTCAAGCGCGCGCCCTTCTCGCGCGAGGCGTGGACGCACGCGGTCTTCACGCTGGAAAACGTGAACGACACATCAAAGAAGCCCCTCGGCAAGCTCTACCTCAACGGCGCGCTCATGGGCAAAATCGAAAACTGGAACCTTACGTTCGGATGGAATCCCGAAGCCGTGCAACTCGTGCTCGGTGCAGCTTACGTTGGCCAGTTGGACGATCTCGCCGTATTCAACCGGGCGCTGACCGACGCGGAAGTGAAGGTGCTGAACGGCCTCAAGAGCGGCGTACGCGAATTAACGACTAACAAGTAGTCCCCAATGACCCGCACGCGTAAAAGCTGCGGCACTCCACTTCCCTTAGACAGTAATAAGCGCGCTCAGCTAGGTTGGACATCATTGAGAGAGTCGAGGTGGACGACGTCGACAAAAGAACTTGCCCAGGGCGGCCGCACCCGGCCGAAGCTGTTCATCCAACCAAACGCGGCTAGGGTGCTGGGCTTTTGCGCCAGTGCAGCCGTCATTCCCAATTTACCTGGCAACCCCCACATGGCATAACCATCTTCATGTTATTTTTACCTCGCCTGCTGGCTGGCTACCTCGGCCTTGCGCTCGCTCTGCCCCTGCCAGCCGCTGACGCGCCTAACCCGAAACCCCAAGCCCAACTCGCCAAGCCCGGCTGGCCTGGTCGCCAAGCCGACGGTTCCGTGTTGCTGCCCAACATGTGGTCGCTCCACCCTGCGGGCACGCAGGTGGACCTCGCGGATTTCCCAGTCAACATCGCGCTGCATCCGGACGGGAAGTTCGCCGCCGTGTTGCACGCGGGCTACAGTGCACATGAGATCGCCGTGGTGGACATCGCGAAGGCCACGGTCGTCGGTCGCACAAAAATCGAGGAGACGTTTTATGGCGTGGAGTTTTCGCGCGATGGCAAACGCGTCTTTGCTAGCGGCGCGGGCGCAGAGGTCGTGCGCGGCTTCGACTTCGATGCAAAGTCCGGCGCGCTCGGCAAGGAGCAGGAGATACGCCTCCGCGCCGTGACCGAGCGCGGCATTCCCGCCGGCCTTGCGCTCACCAGCGACGCCCAGCACCTCTACGTCGCCAATGTCCTCGGGCAGCGCGTAGCTAAGGTGGACTTGAACGCGAAGACCAACGTGCTCGACATCATCGTCGGACCGCCAGAGTCAAAGGTTCAAAGTTCAAAGTCCAAAATCGCCGTGCCGACAACGCCGCAGACTGAAGACGAAGCCGCCATCACCAAGCGCGCCGAGGCCGCGCTGGATCCCGCCGACCCGACCGCGCCGTATCCTTACGCATGCCGGCTCGATGAAAAGAAAGGTCGGCTCTACGTGAGTCTCTGGGCGCAAGCGCAGGTCGCGGTGATTGATCTCAAGTCAAATCAAGTCATCGCGCGCTGGCCGACGGAGGAGCACCCGAACGAAATGCTGCTGACCAAAAACGGCAAGCTGCTCTACGTCGCCAACGCAAACCGCAATACCGTCACGGTCATTGACACTGAGAGCGGCCAGACCACCGAGACGATTTGGGCCGCGCTGTATCCGCAGTCGCCGCCCGGCTCCACACCCAACAGCCTTGCGCTCACGCCAGACGAGAAACTCCTCTTCATCGCCAACGCGAACATCAACACGCTCGCCGTTGTGGATGTGTCCGTGCGTGGCAAGAGCCGCTCGCTCGGCTTCATCCCGACCGGCTGGTATCCGACCTCCGTGCGCGTCACGCCGGACGGCAAGAAGCTGCTCGTCGCCAACGGCAAGGGCATCATCTCGAAGGCGAACCCGAGCGGCCCGCAGCCCGGCAAGAAGGCCGCGCCCGGCACCACATCGGAATACATCGCCGGCTTGTTCAAAGGCACTTTGAGCGTCATTGACCTGCCCAAGCGCGCGGACTTTGAAAAGCAGTTGGAGAAATACACAGCCACAGCGTACCGCTGTTCGCCGCTCAAGCGCGACAACTCGCCCACACTCGCGCGCCCAGCTGACAGCCCCATTCCCAGCAAACTTGGCGAGGCCAGCCCGATCAAGTATTGCCTTTACATCATTAAGGAGAACCGCACTTACGATCAGGTTTTCGGCGACATGAAGGAAGGCAACGGCGACGCTAAGCTCTGCCTCTTTCCCGAACGCGTCACACCAAACCACCATCAGCTTGCACGCGAGTTCGTCCTGCTCGACAATTTTTATGTCGAGAGCGAAGTCAGTGCTGATGGCCACGAGTGGAGTATGGCAGCTTACGCGAGTGACTACGTGGAGAAGTTTTGGCCGATGAGTTACGGGCACAACAAGTTTAAGAAGTACACCTACCCAGCGGAAGGCAACTTCCCCATCGCCACGCCAGCCGGCGGCTACCTTTGGGACGTGGCGGCCGAGGCAAAAGTGAGTTTTCGCAGCTACGGCGAGTTCATACAGAATCCCAAAAAGCCCGGCGATCCCGCCACCGCGCGGCTCAAGTCACTGCAAGGCCGCTTCGACCCGTTCTACCACGGTTACGACATGGACTACCCGGACGTGAAGCGCGCCGAGCGGTTCATCAGCGAGCTGAAACGCTTTGAGGCCGAGGGCGAGATGCCTCGTCTGCAAGTGATTCGCCTGCCACAAGACCACACCTCTGGCGCCACCGTTGGCAAGTGGACGCCCACCGCGTGTGTCGCCGAGAACGACCTCGCACTTGGCATGCTTGTCGAGGCCGTGAGCAAGTCGAAGTTTTGGCCGCAGACCGCGATCTTTGTCGTGGAAGACGACGCGCAGAACGGACCCGACCATGTGGACGCACACCGCACCGTCGCCCTCGCCATCAGCCCCTACATCAAGCGCGGCTCCGTGGACTCGACGATGTATTCCACCAGCTCGATGCTGCGCACGATGGAACTCATTCTCGGCCTGCGCCCGATGTCGCAGTTCGATGCCGCGGCCACGCCGATGTATAACTCCTTTCAAGCGAAGCCCGACGCGCGGCCCTACGTCGCACGGCCTGCGCAAGTAGACATCAACGAGCGCAACGGCAAGCTCGCCTGGGGTGCGGAGAAGTCCCGGAAGATGGACTTTACCAAGGAGGACGCCGCCGATGATCTGCTGCTGAACGAAATCATCTGGCGTAGCGTGCGCGGTCCAAACAGCAAGATGCCCGCACCCGTCCGCGCCGCCTTCGTCTTCACCAAGCCCGGCGGGGATGATGACGATGATTGAGGTTAAGGTGTATCGCCGAGCAGTGGCAACCAAAGCCCATTGAAAAGAAACTTGAATGTCCCATGCGGCTGAGCGCGGAAGGCGACTTCCGGGCCGTAGAGGACGAGACGTCCCTTGCCCACACGCACCTCCGCGATGGCGATGCCGTTGTCCAAGTGCTCCTGTCCCCACGCCCAGCCGCTGCGGAGCGGCTTCGGGGAGTTGAACCACGCGACGCAGTCGAGTTGTCCCGGCTCGGCCTTATCCGTAAAGCGGAAGACTGGGCTAGCTTGAAAAAATACATCGGCATCCCGCTCCATGCCCCAAGCGAGCGGATGCGCCGTATCCACGCGGGCGCGCAGCACGGAGCCAGGCACATAGAACTTCTCACGCGGCAGCGCCAAGGTTTTACCCGGCTCAGTGAGGTGGTTAGCGATGGGCAGGTCGAGATGTCGCGCGAGGCTGGTCGAACTACCGATGGTTAGGAGGGTGCCACCGTCTTCGAGAAATTTGCGAAGTTGGGGAATGGTCTTTGTCACCGTAAGGCTGCCGCTCCGGCCGCGATAATCAGGCGGTAGAGACTCATCGCGCACCTCGGCACTCGTTTCACCCGGCGCATCGCCGCTCACGGCGGGCAGATTGGTGGATGCACCAGAGCCGCGTGTGTAGGCGGGGATAGCCCCGTCCACGAACAGGAGCACATCGAACTTCTCGCGCAGATTTCCCCGATCCAGTTCCGGCGGAAACACAACGCGGAATGGAAACTCAAACCGCTCTAAGACCCACCGCGTCCAACCCGAGGGCATGGAGCCACCGTAACGATCCCACAGACCGATGCGGAGGGGTTTAAGCGGTGCTGTCCGTGTGGGCGGGGTGGCAACCGCAGTGAAGTAAATCCCAAGCACAGCCGCGAGTTTGGCGATTTGAAATTCAGTGCGCGGGCCGCGTTGAATATAGAAATGACCAGTGCCGAATTCCCGACTTACGGCTTCGCCTGCGGCCAACAGTTGATTGACAGCTCGAAACGCATCGTTTTGTGCAGTGGTGAGGAGATATCCAGCTGAGTTTTGCCCTTTCGCAATTTCGCTGCGCGGCGGCGATTGTGGATATTCTGCCTGCGCGAACGGCCCATCGAACTTTTCCAACACACGATCAAACTTAACGCCCATCTGCAATGCCAGCGTCCAGCCCGCGATGTCATATGGCGCGGTGGGCGCGGCTCCGGCATACGCGAAGTCGTTTGGATGGTCTTGCGGCTCGAACATGTCCAGCACGTGCGCGCGGAAAGGCTGCGCGCACTGCACCACGTAGCTGTCTGGGGGATAAGGTTTACCGGCAATTGTGAAGTTGTTTGTCGCTAAGTGCACTTCCACACCGGTTTCCAGCAGCGTGTTCACAAACTTCGTAACGGTCGGAAAGTCACGCTGGTTAGCGGGGATGATGTAGCCACGCGGGTCACGCCGAGCAGGGTCTTGCAAGAGGCGCTTAAACTCGTTCGTCGCAGAGTTGGAAAGAAAGGGACTGCCCTTTCGCTCCCGGGTAGCGTGCTCAACGAGCTTGGGCGTCACAGTCCAACTGTCGCGGCTGCCGCGCTCGATAGCGGAGCGGGCCATGCGCCACGCGTTGAAGAGTAGCGAGGAACGCTGACGCGACGCGTAGTCGAGCACGGCGTAGTTCGCGGTCACGGAGTAATCCACCGACGACCGAAAGTGCCACCGCTGCGGCGCGACGGGCGCAAGGTAGTCAGCCTTGGGGAGTTGCTTGTCCGGCAGGAACGGAATGGTCATCGGCGTTGGGCTACCAACGGTTTCGGTGAGCAGGCCGATGATATTGTGGAAGTAAGCCGTCGTGCGCAGGCCGCCGTTCCACCACGTCGAGTAACGCGCCCCCGAGCGCACAGTCACGCCCGGTTTCCCTTCAACGAGAAAGCGCTGCATCATCGCCGCACCCACGGCGTCAATCCCGCTCGTCACTAATGGGTCCACATTATAGTTCGCTGGGTCGCGAAAGGGCGGCGCGAACATCACCGTGCCCTGCGGACCAGACTGGTGGTGGTTGTAGAGAATCTGCGGGAACCACTCGCGGTACAGGATGCGGTTGATGGACTTGGATTCGGACTGGGTGCAAGCGAAGAAGTCACGGTTGTTGTCATGACCGATGTATTTTTGGTAAAGGCGCGGCAGGCCGGTCAAAGAGCGTTTTTTTGGGTCCGCCTCGCGCATGTACCAGTTGGCCACCAACTCGATACCGTCGGGATTTGCGGGGGTGAAGAGGATGATGCAGTCGTCGAGGATGCGGCGCGTCTCCGCGTCATCGCGGCTGACGAACTGCCAGAGCGTCTCCATCAACTGCGTGAAGCCCAGTGTCTCCGTCGCGTGCAGGCCGCCGTCAATCCACACCACTGCGCGCCCCTCCTCCGCGAGTCGGCGCGCGTCCGCCTCCGTGGCCTCGCCGAGCGCGAGCCGGCGCACCGTGTCCTTGTGGCGAAAGAGCCTGCGGTGGTTCGCGGGCGAAGTGACGATGCCCATCACCATCGTGCGCCCTTCCTCGGTGAGGCCGATGGGCACGACTTTCAGCCGGTCGGACTCGCGGTCGAGGCGTTCCCAGTGGCCGACGAGTTGGGTGTAATTCGCGAGGTGATAGTCATCCCCAAGATTGAAGCCAAGAAAGTCCTTCGGAGAAGTCAGGCTGGCGGCCAGAACGCCGGGCACAAGCATGGGGAGCAGGTAAAAGACGGCATGCGGCAGATAGACGCGCAGGGCATAGAAGATGCCGAAACGGGCTTTGAGCCGGGAATCTGACATTGGGCAAATTGATTTCCGGCGGCGCGTGGTCGCTTAGTTACCGGTCGCAACCAACGTTTTACCCATAAGCCTCACCGGCTCGACCTGCGCCTGCTTTTTCGCTGGGAAGGCTGCGCCGCCCAACTCAGTCCAAGCCTTTTCCACCTGCATGTTGATGAACTGGCCGATGTAGATGGCGATGCGTTCGTCTTTGCGAAGGGTTTCCTTGATCGTGTCGGCGGCGGCCTGCACCTCGGCGGCGGTCTTGCCGGCATCCTTGAGCTTTTTCACCTCGGCGAGCAGCGATATAAAATAGTGCTGCTGGTTCGCCAACACCTCGGGGCCGCCCTGCGGGCCGTGCGCAGGGCAGACTTTCAGCGGCTTGAGCGCGATGACTTTGTCGAGGGTCTTAATCCATTCGTGGATGTTGCCGTCGCCGACGTAGTTATATGGGCCGTTCACGCAGGCGTCGCCAGTGAAGACGATGCGCTCCTTTGGCAACCACGCCCAGCCGTCGCCGTGCGTGTGGGCCACGCCGAAGTGCAGCAGCTCGACGCGGTGCGTGCCGTCGTCGAAGGCCAGCTTCTGCTCAAAGAGCACGTCGGGCGGGCGGAGCCGGCTGGCGGCCACGTCCTTACGCCCCTTCGCAGCGTCCTCCCAACGCCCGGGTTGTTTGCCGGTAAAATAGTTTGTCTCATATTTTTTCATCTCCGCGAGCACGCCCGCGTGCCCGACGATGGTCGCGCCGGCCTCGTGCATGACTTGGTTGCCGTAGGCGTGGTCGCCGTGATGGTGCGTGTCGAAGGCGAACTTGATAGGCTTGTCCGTGAGCGCCTTGATCTTCGGCAGGATGACTTGCGCGCCGGAGGGGAAATTCGCGTCCACCACCAGCACGTAGTCCTTGAAGACGATCCAGCCGTTGTTGCAGTGCCCGTGTCGCCCGATGTCGCCCTCGTGGAAATAAACGCCGGACGCAACGGTTTGGACTACGTTAACTTGCGCGGGCGCGGGCAGGACGGTCAAAAACGCGGTGAGGGCAAGGCTAGCGATTGCACGGGACAATGGCGTCATGGCAGCGACTCTTGCAGAACCGCCACATGCGTCAAGGGCTTCGCCGCGTCAATTCAAGCTCCAGCTCACGTCCGTGGACTTGAGCCGCACGCTGTCGGGCAGCTTCGCACCGTCGAGGCGGAGGATGACCGTGTGGGTGCCGGCGGGGAGTTGACTGGTCAAGGCCAGCGCGCCTTGGGCACCGGGCGTGTTCACCTTTGCCTTGCTTCCGTTGACCCACGCGTCAGCCGTGTTGGCTCCTACGACGTTCAGTGTCACGGCTCCCGGCTTCGCCAGCGTGAAGGTCGACGCCACGAAGACACTGGTCAGCGTTACGTGTCCAGGGATGTTGGTGGGGGCGAAGTCGGGCTTCGCGAGCGCGCCGCTCACGAGCGACGTCGCGGGTTTCCAAGTGTGGTCGCCGATGCCGCTCTCCATCGCGGTCCATTGGGCGGTGAAGTCGCCCTTCGTGATTTTGTCCCAACCGCCTTGGTCCATGCGGTGCGTGACCGGCAACACGCGCCACACGCGAGCCACGCCGCCCTTGCTCGCGTCGTAGTCGCCGGGTTTGCCGAGGCGGCTGAGGAACGCGACGAGGTCGTTGCGATCAGCCTCGCTCACGGTGTCGAGCAGGCCGGAGGGCATGAGTGATTGCGAGGCGTTGGCGCGCTTGCGAAGGTTGGATTTGGCGACGCTGACTTCCTGGTTCTGCGCGTTGCGAACAACGACCTCCTGGCCGGTCTCGCGCACGAGGATGCCGCTGTATTCAAGGTCGTCCTTGGTCTCGATGGTAATGCCGTGAAAGCCTTCTTTGATTTTCGCGTTGGGCAGCAGGACGGACTCAACGAGGTAATCCACGGGGGCCGCCGCGCCGAGGCTGGTCATGTCCGGGCCGACCTTGCCACCGACGCCGCCGATGGCGTGGCAGAGCACGCAGCCGAGTTCCGCCCGGCGATAAACCCGCTCACCGCGCGCAGGGTCGCCGGACTTCACCGCCAAGTCGGCCAGTTCTTTAAGTTTCGCGGGCGTGAGTTTGTCAGGCGAAAGTGCGGTGATGTTCGCGAGCTTGGTGAGCGAGGCGATAAGCGTGGCGTCCGGCTGCGCACCTTCGCGGGCGGCGCGGAGGCCAGCGGTGGCGACGTGCGCGGGGAGGCCGGTGCGGCTCCCGACCTTGCCGCCGAATTCTCTCGCCGCGCCCTTCGTGGCCAAGACGCTGCGCCAGAGGTCGAGCGCCTCGGCGTCGCTCTTCGTCTCGGCTAGTTCATCGAACGCGAGGTCAGCGAACTTCGCGGGCTGGAGCGACGCGAGCGTGACGGCGGCGGCGCGGCGAACGAGCGCGGGTGAAGTCTTAGCGGCGAGCGGTTGGAGCGCTCCGAGCACAGGGCCAATCGCTCCTAACTCGCGGAACGCGCCGAAGAGCGCGGTGCGAACCTCAACAGGTATCTTCTCATCACCGGCCAGCTTAACCATCTCGGCGAAAGCCGCGCCGGGATTTTTCCACGCGCCCTGCAAGTTCACGAAGGCGACGCGTGTGGCGAGGTTCGCGTCGGAGAGCAGCGCGAGGCCGCGCGAGGCGTCGCCCGCGGGCTGCACGTTGCGCAGGCGCACGGCGGCAGTGAGGGCATTGAGCGCGCGGACGAGCGCGGCTTCGGTGAAATCACGCTTCACAATTTGCTCCCAGAGGCGGTTGACCTCGGCTGGACCGCCGGCGGCCCCGATAAGTTCAATCCACGGACCAGAGCCGTCCTTGGTCAGCGGCTTGGCGGCGAGAAATTTCGTGACGCTGGACGACGCGAGCGCGGGGTCGAGCGATTTCATCGCGTATTCAAGCTGCCTGAGCTTTGCGGGCGAGTCGGGGAGCCACGCGCCAGACTCCAGCGAGGCGAGGAACGGCTGTGCTAGTTCGTTGATGGAAAGCCACACCGCATAATCGAGAAAGGTATCCGCGCCGATGGTGTCCACGGCGGAGAGCACCAACTCGGCGGACTTGGCGGATGGGAACTTCGCCAGCGCGCGCACGGCCTCCAGGCGGACGCGCGGGTGAGGGTCGGTGACAAGCTTGGCGAGGCGCGCGACGGTATCGCTCTCGGCAAAGCTCGTGCTTGCGTCTGCGAGATAACTGCTGACTGTGCCGTTTGCGTCAGCGACGCGCACCGGCTGGACAGGGGCGGTAGTAGCGAAGCTCAACGCCCGCACAGCGGCCGCGCGGATGCGACCATCCGGCGCGGCCAGCAGCTTGGTGAGCAACTCCGGGGCGGGGAGGTTCAAAGACTGGTGAATCCATAGCGCGGCGAGTTCCTCTTTCTCGGTCTTGAGTTTCGCGGTCCACGTCTTGAGTTCGGGGGCGACGGCGACGGCGCCTTTTTCCACGAGCAGGCGGGTGGCTTGGGAGCTGTTGAATTGGTTAGGTGAAAACAATTCGTTTAGTAACGCGCTCGTGCTGGCTTTCGCCAACTCCGGTTTTTTCACGGCTGGCTTGCCCTTCATCGCCACGCGCCAGATGCGCCCGTGCTCGCGGTCGCGGCGCGGGTCGCGGAAATCCACTTCGCCATGGTTGATAATGGGGTTGCTCCAGTCGGCGATGTAGAGCGCGCCGTCGGGGCCGAGCTTCACGTCAATGGGGCGGAACGTGTTGTTCGAGGTGCGGCAGATGTCGGTTTCCTGCTTGGTGATGTAGGCTGCGCCTTGCTCGGTGATGCTGAAACTCGTCACGCGGTTCGCACGAAAGTCGCACGTCACCATGCGGCCCTGCCAGTCGGCGGGGAAATGCTGGCTGCGGATGATTTCGAGGCTGGCGAACTTCGGGTAGCCGCCCGGGCTTACGCTCGGGAGGATGCGGCGCGCCCGGGCGTATGTCTGATACATGCCGCCGGGGAGACCCCAGTTGATGCCGGCGCCACCGGCGCCATCGGTCATGAAGCTCTGGCCGAACTCGTCGAACTGGTGACCCCAAGAATTGACCCAACCCTTGAAAACGACTTCCAGCCTTTGCGACGCTGGCTCGAAACGGAACACGCCGCCTGAACGCAGGCGCACGACGCCATGCGGCGTCTCGACCTCGCTGCGGGTGTAGATGGATTGGCTCATCCACAGGCGACCGTCCGGGCCCCAGCGGAGCGTGTGCAGGTTGTGGTGCGTATCCTCGGTGCCAAAGCTGGAGAGGACGACGCGGCGCTCGTCGGCCTTGCCGTCGCCGTCGGTGTCCTTCAAGTGCAGCAGCTCCGTGCTCTGCGCGACATACACGCCGCCATCGCCGGGCGCGAGGCCGGTGGGGATGAGCATGTTGTCGGCGAAAACGGTGGCCTTGTCGGCCTTGCCCGCGCCCTTGGTGTCTTCGAGCACGACGATTTTGTCGTGCGCGGCCTGGCCGGGTTCGATTTGCGGATAGACCTCGCTGCTGGCGACCCAAAGGCGGCCCTGCGGGTCGAAGTTGATTTGGATGGGCTTGGCGAGGTGCGGGTTTTCGGCCCAGAGCGTGACTTCGAGTCCTTCGGCCACGGTGAACTGGGGCGTGGGCTGCGGCGTGAACTTTGCGGCAGCGGCCTTGCCGAGGAGCGCGGCGGGTTGGAGCTCAGGGCCGGGTTTGAAGTTCGCATTGTTCAAGTGTTTGCAAAGTTCGCGAATCTTCTTCTCCTCGGCGGCGATGAGTGGATCGAACTGCGGCATTTCGACGGCATTCTTGCCCTGCTCGCGTTTCCGGAAGCCGAAGATGTAGGCCATGTTCGCGGGGCGCGAGCGGTGGAAGAAGAACTCGTTTTTGCGGAGGATGACTTGCTGGACGCCTTGCGAGGCGGCACTCCGTTGCGGGTTCATCCAAGTTCCGTGCGGATTGTTGAAAAGCCGCTGCTCAATGGTGAGCGCAACCCATTTCATCCCCGCTTCGTTCAAGTGAATGCCATTGTCCGTGGGCGTGCGTCCCGGCTCCATCGCCAAGGGTAATGTCTCGAACAGATTGAGAAACCGAGCCCCTTTTTCTTTCGCGATGCTCTCGACAGCGCGGGAGACGGCGGCAAGTTGCTCATTGTGTTTCGCCGGGTCCGGCAGCGGCGCGGGCAGCTTCTGGTGCTTGATGGGCGACACCAGCACGAACTGGCACCCCGGCGAAATCTTCCCGATCGCATCCAACAGCCGCTCGTAGTCCGCCTTAAACTTGAGCAGGCCCGCCGCGCCGTCAAAGGACGCTGCCATGCCGTAGGCGATGAAGGCCACCGTCGGTTTGGTTTCCCCAATTTGCTTCTGAAGCAGCTCCCAGCCCTCGCCCTCGGGTTCGAGGCCGGCCTGACGCAGCGAGAGGCCGAGGCGCGACTCGCCATTGGGCAGGTCCGCGCTCCAGCCGAGGTTGCGGAAGGTGACGTTGCGGTCCGGGAAGCGCGTGGTGAGCATCAGCTCGATCCAGCCGTGGTGCTGCTCGCGCTCGATGAGGGTGTCGCCCAGAAAAATGACGCGGTCGCCATCCTTCAGCTCGAAGGGCGCGGCGGCGTGGGTGGAAGTGATGATGGCGCAGATCGGCGCTAACAAGGTGAGAAACCATCGGGTCATAATGCGTGCGAGCTTGGCAAATGGACGAAAGAAGGGAAGCGGTAAGTTGGCCTCAAGCTAATACAGGTTATAATGAGTTACCCTAAAAGCTACCATCGCAAGGCGGAGGGTAAAATTTTACTTCCGACATACCCCCCACCTGCACCATATAACCCGCGTTGCATGAAGCCCCAACTGCTCTGCCTACTTGCCGTGCTGCTGCCCACGCTCCTAGCCGAGCGACTCACCGCCGCGCCCGCGTCAAAACTTTTCACGGAAGGCGTGCGTGCGACTGAACCGCTCTCACCCGAGGAGCAGCGCCTAAAGTTTCATCTGCCCGCCGGCTTCAAGATTCAGCTCGTCGCCTCGGAACCGGACCTCCGCAAGCCGATGAACATGGCCTTCGACTCGGCGGGCCGGCTGTGGGTCACGGAGTCGCGCGAGTATCCGTTCGCCGCGACCAACGCCGCCCTCGCGCGCGACACCATCCGCATCTTCTCGGACTTCGATGATAACGGCCGCGCCCGCAAGGTCACCACCTTCGCCACGAACCTGAACATCCCCATCGGCGTTTACCCCTTTCGCTCCCCCGCCAGCACCGCCCCGAAGCCGAATCCCCAGACCCCAGACGTTAGACCCCAGACCCTGACTTGGAAATGCATCGCCTGGAGCATCCCGAACATCTGGCTCTTCGAGGACACGGATGGCGATGGCGTTGCTGACAAGCAGGAGAAACTCTACGGCCCGTTTGACTTCACCCGCGACACGCACGGGAACCAGGCCAGCTTCCGACGTGGTCTCGACGGCTGGATTTATGCCACGCACGGCTTCAACAACCAGTCCCGCGTGTCGGGCACGGACGGCCACGAAATCTTCCTCCCCTCCGGCAACGTCTATCGCTTCCGCCTCGACGGCTCGCGCATCGAGCATTGGACCCACGGGCAGGTCAACCCCTTTGGCCTCACCTTCGACCCGCTCGGGAACCTCTACTCCGCCGACTGCCACAGCTCGCCCATCTACCAACTTCTGCGCGGCGCGCATTACCCGAGCTTTGGCCGACCGCACGATGGCCTCGGCTTCGCGCCCACGACCATCCAGCACTCGCACCACAGCACCGCCATCTGCGGCATCGTCCACATCAGCGACCCCGCGTGGCCCGCCGAGTTCCAGGGGAACCTTTTCATCGGGAACGTGATGACCAGCCGCATCAACCGCGACCACCTCGAATGGCGCGGCAGCACCAGCGTGGGAAAGGAGATGCCCGACTTCCTCAGCACCGACGACCCGTGGTTCCGCCCGGTGGATTTACAAATCGGCCCGGACGGCGCCCTGTGGGTGGCGGACTTCTACAACCGCATCATCGGCCACTACGAAGTCCCGCTGCTCCACCCCGGCCGCGACCGCGAGCGCGGCCGCATTTGGCGAATCGTCCCGCCGTCGGGGAGCGCACGCGTCTCGCGTGCTGTGGAGGGCGTCGCGCCCGACACTCGTCCCACTGACTCAACCTCAAAGACAAAGTCAGAGGAACGAAGTTTCGGCGGGACGCCTCAGCCTGCACGCGGGACGCGTGCGCTCCCCGACTTCACACGCATGAACCTTGATTCCCTGCTCAACGAATTCCTCTCCGAGAATCCGACGCGCCGCGCTCTCGCCCGCGAGGAACTCGCCCTGCTCCCGAACGCCAACGACCAAGGTCTCATCACGCAAGCCGCACAGGGCCTCTGGCACTTCCGACAAGGCGACGACCGCGAGGGCTTGATGACCTCCTGCTTGTGGCTGTTGCAGCGCGACGGCAAACTCGATGACAAAACCCTGCTCGGCGTGCTGCAAGACCGCGACGAACCCGTCCGCGTCCACGCCGCCCGCGTGCTCACGGAGCGCGGCCTTCAGGCCGCAGCCTCGTCCGCACCCGCCAGCGGCCTGAAGGCCGCGCTCCTCGCCGCCGCGCGCACAGCCCTCGCCGACCCCTCCGCCCACGTCCAGCGCGCTGCCGCAGACGCCCTCGCCGCGAACCCACACAACGACAACCTCGCCCCGCTCCTCGCCTTGCAGAAGCGCGTCCCCGCCGAGGACACCCACCTCGCCCACGTCGTGCGCCTGGCGCTGCGCGAGCAGCTTCGACTCCCCGGCGCATTCGCGAAACTTTCCAGTGAGAGACTCTCGCCCACCGATGCCCGCGCCTTTGCCGCCGTCGCCCTCGCGCTCACGAATGCCGAAGCCGCCACCTTCCTCGTCCGCCATGTGGAGCAGCACGCCGAGCCGGCCGATGTCCTCGCCCGCTACGTCACGCACGCCGCCCGCCATGCGCCGGACGCGGACCTGCCGAAACTCGCCGCGCTCGGGCGCAAACAATTCGCCGCCGACCTCGACACGCAGGCCACGCTCTTCAAGGCGATGCACGACGGCATGCATGTTCGCGGAAACGCGTTGCCGCCGGAATTGCGTGCGTGGGGCACCGACCTCGCCGGCCAATTGCTGAGTGGCAGCGCGTCGCAGGCGACTTGGACCTACGTGCCACTGAACCCCGCCGCGCCCGGGCGCAACCCCTTTGCCTTCGAGGAACGCACCAGCGCCGATGGTCAGAAGACCCGCCTCATGTCCAGCCTTCCGAACGGCGAGACGCTCATCGGCATCCTGCGCTCGCCGGCATTTGTCCTGCCGAAACAACTTTCCTTCTACCTATGCGGCCACGACGGCCCGCTCGGCCAGCCCGCCGGCGGGAAGAATTTTATCCGGCTGCTGGATGCGGAAACCAAGGCCGTGTTGCGCGACGCCAAGGTGCCGCGGAACGACATGGCCCAGAAGATTACTTGGGACTTGGCCGAGTTCGCCGGGAAGCGTGCCGTCATCGAAGTGACGGATGGCGACGAAGGAGCGGCTTACGCGTGGCTGGCCTTTGGGCGGTTCGAGCCGGCTTTGCCGGTGCTGGCCTTGCACGATGTTGAACCGGTTACGAAGCGGCAGCTGGCTGGCGCGGAGCTGGCGCGTTCCCTCAAGCTCGCAGCGCTGGAACCGGCGGTGACGAAGCTGTTCGGCGACTCGACGGATGCGTCCGTTCGTGCCGCTGCCGGGCGCGCGTGGCTTTCGCTTAACTCAGTCGCTGCGCTGTCGAAAATCGAGCCACTCGTCCGCGATGTCACGCAGCCGGAAAACCTGCGCGCGGAACTCGCGGCGCAACTCGGCGAACAGGTGGACGCGCGCGGACTCGCGGTGGTCGTGGCCGCGCTGACGAACGCGCCGACGCGCCTGCAACTGCGCTTCGCCACCGCGCTGGTGAGCACGGCGGCCGGGACGGAGCAGTTGCTCGCCGCCGCCGAGGCCGGGCGCATTCCCGTGCGGCTCTTGCAGGACCGCACGGTGGCTGACCGGCTCCGCGCCAGCCCTGCGCGCGACGCAAAGAATCGTCTGGCCGCCTTGGTGAAGAACCTGCCGCCCGCCGACGTGCAGTTGCAGAAATTGATTGAGGCCAAGCGTGCCGAGTTCAAACCGCAGCAGGCCAACGCGTCGCGCGGGGCGGAAGCGTTCGCGAAAGCGTGCGTCGCGTGTCACCAACTCGACGGTCAGGGCGCACTCGTGGGGCCGCAGCTCGACGGCATCGGTGGCCGGGGCCTGGAGCGGTTGCTGGAGGACATCCTCGACCCGAACCGGAACGTGGACAAAGCATTCCGCACGACGGTCTTTGTGCTGAAGGACGGCGAGACGGTCAGCGGTTTGCAACGGCGGGAAGAAGGCGGCGCGTTCATCTACGCTTTGGCGAACGGTCAGGAGGCCCGCGTGGCCAAGGCGGACGTGAAAGAGCGCCGCGAGACGGAGACTTCCTTGATGCCCACGAATTTCCACGAAGCCCTCACGCCGACGGAACTGAACGACCTGCTGGCCTTTCTCCTCGGCAAGACGGGCAAGTAACGAAGCGGGGCCGGGCAGAAATTCGCTCCGTTGCGGTCAGTTTGTGAAATCGAGTCAAGGCATTGGTAGCTGTAAAGGATGTGCGCCGC